>Ga0268296_1058_pt1 | contig 55718 bp, 59 predicted proteins | sample MetYM1_FD_191345 | JGI IMG/M metagenome (GOLD analysis project Ga0268296, IMG submission 191345) | Soil microbial communities from Anza Borrego Desert, Southern California, United States - Methylocaldum Y-M1 | ecosystem: Environmental > Terrestrial > Soil > Desert | place: USA: California... | reverse complement strand
GCAGCCAGGACCGTCGATACCCTCGAAGCTGCGATTGCCGACGCCTACAGAGCATTCACCCCTGCCGAATGCGCCAACTACTTCACGGCAGCAGGATACAGTTCAACTTGATCGGAATCTGCTCTAGTATAAGGTGGCTTATCATTATCCTTCAAAAAGGCTTGGATCAAACCGAACCATCTTGCCCTCCAAGCCTTGGATCTTTTTCATGATCGCTGGAGGATTCCCGTCCTTAAAGGTCACGTAGAAGTAATAGATTAGACCATCTTCGCTCGCGTGCTCGCCCTCATCGTAGCGTAGCTGTTCGAGCTCTTCGACCTCGATGCCGAGTTCTTCCGCGATCAAGTCTTGGTTTTCCTGCACAAACATTCTGGTACATCCGTTCTGCCCAACTAAGCCTTGGAGCGGGCGATGGGAATCGAACCCTCGTATGCAGCTAGGGAAGCTATCTAGCCGAATCAAAGGGGTAGCCGAAACCGACGTCCGACGCACCAAGATGGATCAATCGGTAACGGGCGAAAAGCAAAAACGCAAAGCTGCGACCGATACCCACATCGCGATCCTACCCGACATCGCCGGGCGAGACGAATCTGATTGGTTTTGGCTGGGCCTGCGCAAATTTGCGCTGGCTTGCTGAGAACGGAACGGCCAGCGGACGAGCCTCGCCGTCATCTGGCAGCGGCGAAAGAGAGAGAGAGGTGGCTAGCCCTTTCCAGTCTTCAGGTCGATCGCCTTGGCAATGACGCCAGCTAGGGTGGCGTCCGGTCCGTCTTCCTTGACTATGCCATCGGCTGCCGAACGGAAGATCGGCGCAAGCACAAGCGATCTTTCGGCAGGATCGACTTTACCTTCATTGCTGAGGGCTAGATAAGTCTTGATCATAGCGATGCGTTCCTCGGCGTCGGTGAGGAGGTGGCGATCGCTGAGGTAGATCCGGAGCAGCACGCGACCAATCCAAAATAAGATCGTCGTCAGAATGATGCCGATTGCCGCGAACTTCACGTAGACCGCTGTTCCGTCCTGTCCCTGGGCAAACATTGTGGCCAGCCCAGAGAGACCGATAAGGGCAGCGATCAATCCCGTGCCGCCAAGGGCGGCAAACCAGAGCAGTCGGCCGCGCGACTTCACGAGATCACTGCGGTGTGCGCTAGCCTTTGTTGTCCAATAATCAACCGGCGCCTGAAGGGCCATTTGCGCCTTGTAAGCAGCTTCGGTCGCCTGGATCGAGCTGATGACCGCATTGCCTTCCCGGTTTAGATTTTCGAGGAAGGTCTTCGCTTGCGTCGATATCTGATCGACCTTCGCCTGCGCGGCGTCACGGCCTTCGGCAAGTAGCCGATCGGCCTGCGCGGAAACCTGTTTCCAGCCCTCTTCGCGGCGCCTGAGTTCTGCATCGGCCTCGCCGTTCAGGCGATTGACAGCTTCTGACACGAGATTTGCGCTCTTCGGCGAGATGCCATCTTGCGCCAACTTCGCATGTAACATGCCGCGCACAACATCAAAATTCACGACGCATGGCGTCGAGAAGAGATAGGCAAAGGCGCCGACGGCGGCCATGCTGGACATTGCACCGGCCTCCCGCGCGATCGCAACATAAGGGTGGCTCGAAAGAACCGTGCGCTCGTTTTGGTAGAACGACTTGAATTGGTTGAAAAATTGCTGCTTGCGTAGAGCGGCATTGTTTGGTTCGTTTTGCCACGCCTGAAGAGCGTTGTTGAGGTTTTGAAAGCCGGTTCGGTAGAGGTCGCGGAAATTCCCGTTGAAATGGGGACCGAAGTCCTCACCGGTCATCAACCACTGCAATTTGGAGCGCTCGTCCTGAAGCCACTTGCGGATATCGTCGAACGAGTTGAAGCGGAGCACGTGGTCTCCCCTCACCTCGACCTCGAAGAACGGCTCGCCGGTTGTTTCCGCGTCGTCGACCATTCGCTCACACCTCCTTAGCGCCCGCGCGGTCGGTTGGAGACCCTCATGCTCTTCAGCCCCAAGATCGCAATCAGCGTCATGGCGACGATGGCGATGAGCCCGACGATCGCGTCACGGCCGTGGGCGGTCCCTCCAATCAGATTCGCGAAGTTAAAAGTAAGGAGATCACTGAAGTCGTTCATGATTGCCTCCTGTTGTAGAGGCCCTCTACAGATACCCGAGCTTGGTAAGTCGCAATCGCGCCAGCGTGCCAGACCTGTGGAAAAGTCCCTCAGGAGCCTCTCAGACTACCTAAGATTGAGCGTATCTGGGCGACAAATCCAGACGCCCCATCCTTGATTCCCACAAGGCAAAGATTGACGCCGGGATGGCGGAACAAGACTTGCGCTTCAACGACTTTCGAGGAACAGCCGCGACAGAATTCTACTTCGCCGGCTTCAGCATTCGCGAGATCGCTGCGACGCGATCATGGAAGGAAGAGTCTGTCGAAGGCTCATCCGACGCGACGTCGGACGAGCTGCCGCGATCGAAGCGCGGACCAGAAAACTTGAGGCCAGAAAATGAACAAATCCCGGAAAACCGCAAACAAACGGTCGGTGGAATTTTAGCTAAGCATTGGAGCGGGCGAAGGGAATCGAACCCTCGTATGCAGCTTGGGAAGCTGCCGTTCTACCATTGAACTACGCCCGCTTATGCGCGCTTCGCGCCCCTCCTGATTAGCCGAGACGGCGCCTCCCGCCAAGCGCTTTGGCGCGCCCGGCCCGACGGTTGTTAACGTCCTGACAAGATTCCAGGTGCGCCGGATTGTGGCGGTGTTATGATTTCGTGTCTGGGACGAAACGTGCACTGAGTGGGGCGTGTGCATGGCGGGGCGTGCTTACGCGATATTCGATACGGCGCTGGGGCGCTGTGGCATCATCTGGAGCGGCACCGGCGTGGTCGCCGTGCAATTGCCGGAGGCGCGGGAGATCGACACCCGCCGCCGCATTTTCCAGGTCCATCCCGAGGCGCGGGAGCAGCGGCCCTCCGAGAACGCCGAGCTGGCGATCGAGGGGATCGTCGGCCTGCTGCAAGGCGGCGAGCCGGATTTCTCCGACGTCAGCCTGGACGCCGGCGGGGTGCCCGGCTTCAACCGGCGGGTCTACGAGCACACCTGCACGATCCCGCGCGGCGAAACGCGCACCTGCCACGAAATCGCCAAGGCACTGGGCGCCTCCGGCGCCGTGCACTCGGTGGCGCAGGCGATCGCCAAAAATCCCTACATGCTGATCGTGCCCTGTCACCGGGTGCTGGAGGCCGGCAATTACACCGACCGGCTTTCCCCCTATGCCGGCATGATCTCCAGGCGGCGGCTGCTGGCGCTCGAAGGTGCCCAACCCGTCGCCAGCAAGACGCTGTTCGAGGTGCCGCTGCCCGTTGCTCCGCCCCGCGCCAGCTAAGGCGCGATCCTGATCGCACCTTAGCTTTGTTTTTTTGGCATGATCTCGTCGGAAAACCGCTACACACTTTTCCGGATCATGCCTAGATAGGCCGGATGGATGCGACCACGCTGCTGACGACGCCGTCGATGACGGTCTCCGAATTTCGCTGCGATGCGGGACCGGACGATACGCCGTTTCCCGAATGCCGCACCGGCCATTCCATCGCCTATGTCCGCGCAGGGAGCTTCGGCTGCCATTGCCGCGCCGGTTTCTTCGAGCTGGTGGCAGGCTCGATGCTGGTCGGCGCCCCCGGCGAGGAATACACCTGCACGCATGAGCACGTGTCCGGCGACGTCTGCCTGTCGTTCTTTCTCAGCGAGGATCTGGTCGAGACTCTCGGTGGGCAGCGTGAGGTCTGGCAGGTCGGCGCGACGCCGCCGCTGCCCGAACTGATGGTGCTGGGCGAGCTCGCTCAGACGGCAGCAGATGGCAACAGCGACCTCGGCCTCGACGAGATCGGCCAGATCCTCGCCGGCCGCTTCATTGACGTCGTCTCGGGCAAGGCGCGCAAGCCAGCCACCCCCACCGCGCGCGACCGCCGCCGCGCCGTCGAGGCTGCGCTGTGGATCGACGACAACTCGCATGCCGAACTCGACCTCGAGCAGGCCGCGCGTCAGGCGGGCCTCAGCCCATTCCATTTCCTGCGGTTGTTCTCGAGCGTGCTTGGCGTCACCCCGCATCAATATCTGGTGCGCTCGCGGCTGCGGCACGCGGCGCGGCTGCTGACTGACGACGACATCGCGGTCACCGACATCGCCTATGACGTCGGTTTCGGCGATCTCTCCAATTTCGTCCGCACCTTCCACCGCGCTGCCGGTGTATCCCCGACCAAATTCCGCCAGGCCTCGAAGGGACAGCGCAAGATTCTCCAAGAGCAGCTTACCCTCAACTAACTAGGGTCGTCTCCGGCGCGTGCCCCCTCTCGGCACGCTTCTGCAATGGAGACGAATATGTACGACCACATCGGATTGCGTGTTGCGGACCTCGACGCTGCGACACACTTCTACACCGCAGTGCTCGCGCCGCTCGGCTATGTCCTGTGCTCGAGCGGCGACGGTTATGCCGGCTTCGGGCCGAAGGGCCAGCCGGCGCTGTGGCTGCACCTGAACAAGGGCCGGACGGCCGACGGCGCCCATATCGCCTTCCGCGCCAAGGATCATGACGCCGTCAAGGCGTTCCATACCGAAGGGCTGAGGAGCGGAGGCCGCGACAATGGCGGCGCCGGGCCGCGCAAGGACTACAGCCCGACCTATTATGCGGCGTTCTTGATCGACCCCGACGGCAACAATGTCGAGGCGGTTTGCGTGTGAGGCGCGAGCGATCGCAGCACAATCGCCGTCATTCCGGGATGGTGCGTAGCACCAGACCCGGAATCACGAGATTCCGGTTTCGGCTCTCCGAGCCGCCCCGGAATGACTCCGATACCGGCAACGGCCTGATCATTCACTTTGAGTTTCCTTACAGAGCCGCGCCCTCGCCAGCCGTAACCATGCCCGCGTGTGTCCGGTCGAATCCGCTCTCCCGATGGAGCCAAGCACGCGAGGAGCATGCCATGAGGGGTGCGGACTGTGATTTGCCAACTAGCGCTTTAGTCGGCAGTCGAAAGCGCCGGCCTGATCGCAGCTTTCGCCTTGCGCGGCCCCCAGCGTGTCAGCACCACGCTGGAGCACGACAGCACGCCGAGCACGACCATCGAGCTTGCGGCCAGCCAGAAGAAGCTCTGCGCGCTGGCGTCGTGCGTCGACAGCCACCAGCCGACAGCCGCGATATAGATCAGCCGCGCCGTCTGCGCGAGCACCGGGCCGATCACCTTGGCGGCGCCTTGCGAGGAGAAATACATCGTCGTTGCAAGGCCGAAGAAGGCGTAGAATGGCCCGACGGTCGAGAGATATTGATGGCTCGCCGCGCGCACGGCCACGCTGTCGGTGAACATGTTGACCCAGAGATCCGGGAAGATCGCAACGAGGCATGCAGGCGCGCCGACCGCCACGAAAGCGGCCGCACTGGCGATCCAGGTGATGCGCCGGGCACGTGCAATGCGGCCTGCGCCGATCGCCATCCCGACCATCGGCACACAGGCGATGCCGAATGAGAACGCGATCGAGGTCAGCAAAAACTCGAGCCGCGCGCCGATACCGTAACCGGCGAGGATCGCGGTGCCGAATTTCGCCAGCATGTGTGTGAAGATCGAGATCGTCAGCACCCCTTGCAGCGGCGAGAAGCAGGCGATGGCGCCGACCTTGAGGATGTCGAAGAACATCGCCCATCGGATGCGCAAGCCGCGCAGTCTCAGGACGATCCGCGCGCGACCGGAGAACAGGTACCAGCCCATGATGCAGATGTTCATGGAATAGGCGATCAGCGCGCCGGCCGCGACGCCGCGCATGCCGAACTGCGGCACCGGTCCGAGACCGAGACCCAGCGCGCCGCCGAGCATGATCTGCCACGCCGCGGAATTGAGGATGAGGAACGACGGCAGCTTCATGTTGCCGGTGCCGCGCAGGACGCCCGCCATGGTGTTGAGCAACCAGGGCAGCACGGCGCCGCCGAAAAACACCTGCGTGTAGGCGATCGCATGCGTCAGCACAGCGCCGCGGCCGCCAAGCATTTCGAGCACCCTCGGTCCGAAGATCAGCATGCCCAGCATGAAGACGAGGCCGAAGCTGATGCCGATCAGCATCGCATGCACGGCGAGCGTGCCGGCGCGTTCGCGATCACCGGCGCCGAGTGCACGCGCGATGGCCGAGGCCACCGCACCGCCCATGGCGCCGCCCGACATCGTCATGGTCAGGATCACGGTCGGAAACACCAGCGCCATCGCCGCAAGCGCCTCGACACCGAGCCGGCCGACATAAGTGGTCTCCGCGATCACCACGCAGATGCCGGCCGACAAGCCGATCACGTTCGGCCAGGCGAGGGAGAGCAGCGTGCGCAGGATCGGCCCGTCGGTCAGCGCGCTCTTGACGGAGCGCGGGGGCGGCGGCAACGGGCGCTCCTGTTCATCGACCGGGATCTCGGCGATGTCCGTCATGTCCTCTCCCGGGCAGAAGCGCCATTTGCGGCGCGGCAATGAAAAGGTGTGCCAATCAACCTATTCGCGCGCAGGGCGCGGCGGGACTTGTTAACACGGTGCGCGCCGATTCCTCCTGCGTCGGGTGCAGGCGTGCCCTGCGGCAGCGCTCCCAATCGGTGAACTTACCCGATCGTCCAGACCAGTGGCGGACGGCCAGCGGCCGCAGAGCGCATCTGCACGCCGATGTGCCGTCCGCAACCCGCGGCGAGCCCCTCCAACAATCCCGCCAGCACCTGCGCACAAGCGGGGTGGTGGTCGGCGACGTCGTCCATCAGCTTCCAGCTCTGCTGGTGGATTTCGAAGGTGGCTTCTGATTGCGTGGTCTCGGCCGCATCATCCTGCGCGGCAAACAACGCGCTCAGGAACGACGCGAACTCGCTCGCGCCGCCGCGGGGCATCGCCAGCGCCGAGGCAACCTCGTCGAAATATTGCATGCCGATCAGCTTGCCGGTGAGATGCAGGAGATAGCCGGCATCCTCCGGACCGAACAGCTGCACCATCACGGGCGCGGCGGTGCGGACATATTCCATGGCGTAGTTGCGATAGGCTTTTTCCAGCCGCGGCTTCGGCCAGCTCGCGACCGGCAGCGCCGGTGCGGTCTTCGCATCGAACAATGGAGCTTCCAGATGCCGCGCGAACACCAGGCGCTGGTCGAGCTCGAGCGGATCGTCGTATTGATGATAATAGCCTTCGAGCCCGTCCTGGCCGTCGACGCTCTGCTTGGTGCAGACGAAGCCGAGCCTGAGATCACCAAGCGCAACGCCGTTGTTGGCGTGCCAGCCGCGCAGCATCGCGCTGGAGACCTCGCCCGGCACGCCGCAGATCGCGGTGCCCCTCCAGATCCAGCGCGGCGGCGGATAGCGGATCCAGGCTTTTCTGTCGCTCTCATACATGTACTCGACGTGCACACCGCCGATCCAGTTGGAGAGATAGTGATATTGCGCCGCCGCGACCGCGGGCGGCAGACCTTTAAGCCCGAGCTTCTCGAGCCCGGGCAGGAAACGCTCCTGCTGCTGGCGGCGGAACAGGCGGAAGACGAATTCCGCGGCATCCGCTGTCCCGCGCCGCGTCACCACGGTGAGGATGAGGCCGGTAAAATAAGCATGATAGAGGTCGGCGACCGCCCGCCAGCGTCTCCATTGCGCTTCCTGCACGGCTTGTGTTTCGCTCCTCATGCTTGCTCCCGATGGATTTGTTGTGACGGACTGTGTCATTGCGCGAGAGGCGACGCAACCGAGCCAGGCACGCGGCCGTCATGCCCGACCAGATCGGCGATCCAGAAAAGTAGCCGGATGAGCGACGCCATATCCGGATCCTTCCTCAGATCATCCCGGATATCGCTTCGCTCGTCTACGGCTTGGAGCAATCTCGATGCGCCTTCATCGATTCGCTCCGCATGACGTTCAGGGCCTTTCGTGTTAGCTTTCCTACTTGTCCCGAGAACAAAGGCTATCGGATGCGCGCTGTATCGCTGGCCGTTCTCCTGCTCCTGTCGCAGATCTTGCCGTTCCTTCCCGCATCGGCGGCGGACGAAGACAGCACTGTCGGTCCACCGCCAGCGCTGGCGCCGGGGCAACCGCCGCCGCTACCTCGGCAAGGGCCGCTCGCCGAGCCACGCTCGCGGGATCAGGTCGGTTTTCCCGCGGCGCTCACAGCGTCAGTGATCCCGCCGGCAACGCCGCTTGCACCTGCGACGGTTGCGTTGGGACAGAAGCTGTTCTTCGACGCCCAGCTCTCAGGCGACGGCACCATCGCCTGTGCCACCTGCCACGATCCGGCACGCGCCTTCACCGACGGCAGGCCGGTGTCGATCGGCATCCATGGGCGCGCCGGCCAACGCAACGCCCCGACCGTGCTGAATGCGCTCTACAACAAGTCGCAGTTCTGGGACGGTCGCGTCGACACGCTTGAGCAGCAGGCGGCGCTGCCGATCACCAACGCTCTCGAGATGGGCTCGGCCAGCATCGGCGATGCCGTATCCAGGATCGCCGGCGACAAGGACTATCAGGCCCAGTTCATGCAGGCCTTCGGCCGCGGCGTCAACGAACAGGACATGTTGCGCGCCATTGCAGCCTATGAACGGACTCTCGCCTCCTTCGATTCGCCCTTCGATCATTTCATCGCCGGAGATGCGAATGCGATCAGCGATTCGGCCAAACGTGGTTGGGAATTGTTCAACAACAAGGCGCGTTGCAATCTTTGCCATGCGCTGACGGATAGAGAGCGCGATCCGACTGTCTTCACCGATCACGATTTTCACAACATCGGCATCGGCATCCTTCGGCATCGCGTCGGTGCGCTGGCGGAGCAGGCCGAGCGCGAGCTGGCGCAGGGACGTGCGCCGGATGTCGACAACGCGGCGATCGCGAACGAAATGTCGGTTCTGGGGCGTTTCCTGATCACCAAGCGGCCGGGCGACATTGCGTCCTTCAAGACGCCCGGCCTGCGAAATATCCTGGTGACCGCGCCCTACTTTCACGACGGATCGATGGAAACGCTGTGGGACGTCATGGATCACTACAACAAGGGCGACGGCGTTGCTGACGCGTGGCTCGATGAGGACATCCAGCCGCTGGCGCTGACAGAGCCCGAGATCGACGACGTGGTGGCGTTGATGGCGGCACTGACCAGTCCGCAATACAAGGACGCCGGCGACAAGGAGTATGCGCGACAGCTCGCACTATCCAAGGTGAACCGTCCGCAGCGCGATACGGCACGCGCCTTTGGTCCGAAGCCACCACGGCCGAAGCCGCCGCTTTGAGCCATGGTTCACGCGCAGCGCTTGCTGACACTTACACCCGAAAATGCTTGCTCAGCTTCAATCCCTGCGCCTGGTAGTTGGAACCGATGCGCTGGCCGTACATCGCGTCGGGGCGGGCGAGCATCTTTTCATAGACGAGGCGGCCGACGATCTGGCCGTGCTCGAGGATGAACGGCACTTCGCGCGAGCGCACCTCAAGCACGGCGCGCGATCCTAGCCCGCCGGCGCCGGCATAGCCGAAGCCGGGATCGAAGAATCCGGCATAGTGCACGCGGAACTCGCCCACCAAAGGATCGAACGGCACCATCTCCGCGGCGTAGTCGGGCGGCACCTGCACAGCTTCCTTGGAGGCGAGGATGTAGAACTCGCCGGGATCGAGGATGAGGCTGCCGTCGGGGCGGGCCGAGATCGGCTCCCAGAAGTCTTCGACCGCATAGCCGGAGCGGCGATCGACGTCGACGACACCGGTGTGGCGCTTGGCGCGATAGCCGACGAAGCCGCTCGCCTTCTCGCCGGAGAGGTCGACGGAGACGGCGACGCCGCCGGAAAGGTCGGCATCGTCGATGTCGACGAGACGCTCGCTGGCGTGCAGCGCATCGAGCTCGTCGGCATTGAGGATGGCATCGCCGGTGCGGAAGCGCACCTGCGACAGGCGCGAGCCTTCGCGCACCAGCACCGGAAAGGTCTTCGGGCTGATCTCGGCATAAAGCGGGCCATGATAGCCGGCGCCGATCATGTCGAAGCGGCGGGTGCCGTCGGCGATCACGCGCGTGAATACGTCGAGCCGGCCGGTCGAGCTCTTGGGGTTGGCTGCCGCGACGATTTCCGGCGGCAGCGCCAGGCTTTCCAGCAGCGGCACGATGTAGACGCAGTTGGTCTCCAGCACGGCGCCGTCGGCGAGGTTGAACTCGTGCAGCTTCAATTCATCGATGCGTTCGGCGACCGTGGCGCCGGGACCGGGCAGGAAGCTCGCGCGGACGCGATAGGCGATATCGCCGAGGCGCAGATCGAGGCTCGCCGGCTGGATCTGGCTTTCGACGAAGTCGTATTCGGGCAGGATGAGCCCCGCTTCCGCCATCGCCGCGATCATGCGGTCGGGCAGGATACCATTGGCGTCGGCGGCGACCGTGAACGTCAACCGGGGGTCCTCATCAGGGCTCGCTTGCATCCCAACATGCGGGAAATATCAGCCTTTTACGGCTAGCCGATGGACGTCTTGACGGAAAGGGCATTGCGGAATATGAGCATCACTTATCCCGTGGTGATTTGAGCCGGCCGGCTTGCAGCCACGTTAAATAAATCGCTAAACAGGCCGGGGACCTCTGTGATCCCGGCCAGTGGAGATATCCAGGCCGGTTTTTTTTGTGACCGTTTGCGTGTCGAATGGTCATGTCGGAGGGTCCTATGTCGAAGTCGCCTACCAACTACCGTCCCGAAACCCGCCTGGTCCATTCCGGGACCCTGCGCTCGCAATTTGGCGAGACGTCGGAGGCGCTGTTCCTCACCCAAGGCTACGTCTACAACAGCGCCGAGGAGTGCGAGGCGCGGTTCAAGGGCGAGGACCCCGGCTTCATCTATTCGCGCTACTCTAACCCCACCATCGCGATGTTCGAGCGCCGGATGATCGAGCTCGAAGGCGCCGAAGCGGCCCGCTCGGCCGCGACCGGCATGGCCGCGGTGACGACTGCGATCCTCGCACCGCTCAAAGCCGGCGACCACGTCGTGGCTTCGCGCGCCCTGTTCGGCTCGTGCCTCTACGTCATCCAGGACCTGTTGCCGCGCTACGGCATCGAGACCACGCTGGTCGACGGGCTCGATCTCGACCAATGGCAGCGCGCGCTGAAGCCCAACACGAAAACGTTCTTCCTGGAGAGCCCGACCAACCCGACCCTCGACGTGCTCGACATCCCCGGAATCGCCGAGATCGCGCACAAGGGCGGCGCGCGGCTCGTAGTCGACAACGTGTTCGCGACGCCGATCTGGCAGAGCCCGCTCGCGCTAGGGGCCGATGTCGTGGTCTATTCCGCGACCAAGCATATCGACGGCCAGGGCCGCTGCCTCGGCGGCATCATCCTGTCGTCGGAGGCCTTCATCGCCGAGCACATCCACAATTTCATGCGCCAGACCGGCCCCTCGATCTCGCCGTTCAATGCCTGGGTCCTGCTCAAGGGCCTGGAGACGCTGGGCGTGCGCGTGCGCGCGCAGACCGAGACGGCCGCACGCATCGCCGAGGTGCTGGCGAGCCATCCGAAGATCTCGCGGCTGGTCTATCCCGGCCGCGCCGATCATCCGCAGGCAGCTTTGGTGAAGAAGCAGATGCGCGGCGGCTCGACCCTGGTCGGCTTCGAGGTCAAGGGCGGCAAGCAGGCCGCGTTCCGCGTGCTCAACGCATTGAAGCTGGCGAAGATCTCGAACAATCTCGGCGACGCCAAGAGCCTCGTCACGCATCCGGCGACGACGACGCATCAGCGCCTGAAGCCGGAGGACCGCGCCGCGCTCGGGATCAGCGAGGGGTTCATTCGCCTCTCCGCGGGGCTCGAACATGCCGACGATCTGATCGAGGATCTGACGGCGGCGCTGGAGAAGGCGTGAATGGCGACTGGCGAATAGTGATTGGCGAATAGGTCGATCTATTCGCTACTCGCCATTCCCTATTCGCCCTCTCACATCGGCCGGTACGTCCGCACGTCCGCGGGCACGTTCACCCCGAGCTTGATCTGGCCGACGGAACGGATGATGTCGTCACCCAGCAGCTGAGCGAAGCAGGCATAGCCCCAATCGTTCATGTGCAGGCCATCGGCGATCACGAAGCCCTCGACCGGAATGGCCTGCTTTTCATGCCAGTCGCGCATCACCTCGAAGCGCGGGAAGATTCCGACGTGGCGGAGCTCGGCGACCTTGCTGAGCAGCTTCACCATCTTGCCTGCGCTCTCGGCGCGCTGGTTGACGGCCGGCGAATATTGCGGATCGACCAGCACGATGTCGGCGCCGCCCGCGGCCTGGATGCGGCTGATGCCGTCCTCCACCATCTTGGCGGTTTCGCCGGGATCGAGATTGCGCAGCACGGCGTTGGTGCCGACCTGCCAGATCACGAGATCCGGATGCCTGTCGATCACCTGCGTCTGGAGGCGCTTCATCATCTCGGGGGCGTCCTCGCCGCCGACGCCGGCATTGATGACGCTGATGTCGGCGGTCGGATATTGCCGGCGCAGCTGCGCGGCGAGACGATTGGGGTAATTGAACTCCGGCGAGCTCGCGCCGAACCCTTGAGTCGACGACGAGCCGAACGCGACGATGACGACGGGCTGGCCGGCGACGAGCTTGCCAGCAACGTGCGGCAGCGAGCCCATCGCCTTCGAACCGTCCTTCGGCGGCTGGCATGGCACACGGTTGAAGATGTCGCTGGCGGATTTGGCGGCCTGCTTCACCTTGTCGATGGCGCGCGCCGTGATGCCGCGCTGCTCGGGCGACGTCGCAGCGACGGTGGTCTGGGAGGGCGAAGCGGAAGCGGGATCAGCCGACTGCGCGGGGGCGGCTGTCGCCTGGGCGGCTGGCGTCTGGGCATAGGATTTCGAGGCGGGCGTCAGCAACAACAGCGCCGCGGCTGCGGGCGCGGCCAGCCATGTCGTCAGGCAAAAAGGGCGGAGAGAACTCATTAACGCTAGACCTCAATTTTGCTGCTGGGCCGGCTCGAGACGGGCTGCGTCGAACACGAACTGTGCCAACGCCCGGCCAAGGCAATCATGGACCTGCTTCGCCAGCTCGGGCCCGCGGGACGGGCTGAACAGGTCGAACTGACCCTGATCATTCCACTGCCGCATGATCGCGAAACGATCGAACAGCGGAATACCGTGCTCCTGCGCCACCACCCGCATATTATCGAGAAAAGGCTGCGCCGAGATCATGGTTTCAGTGCGTGGACTATACTGCAGATTCATCAAGACGACGTCAGCCCCTGCATTTTGCAACGCAGCAACCCCTTCGGTGACGGCACTGCGAAACTCGTCGGGATCACTGGCGCGAATAGCGTCCACGGTCCCGGTCTGCCAGATGACCAACGTAGGCGTTTTTGCTTCCATCAGCTTAACGAAAGTGGAGGCGGTCTCCTCTGCCGTTTTCTTGCTCTGTATTTCTACGGAGACATGCACCACCTCCGGCGGCGGCAGCTTCTCCTTGAGGATCGCCTCCATGCGCGCCGGGTACGAGCTGTTCTCCGAAGATGGAATGGTCGTCGAGCGGCTGCCGATGACCAGGATCTCCAGCGGCTTACCGGCCTTGACGGCAGCGGCGACCTTCGGCAGTGGGCTTTCGCTGGTCAGCAGATAGGCCGGCAATTCGCAGGAAGGGGGCGCGGGGGGAGCCGTGGGCGCAGCATCGCCCGCGCGCGCCACAGGGGCGGCGACGCATAGCAGGATCAGGCTCAGGAGGACCTTCGCCTTCATCAGCCCCCTCCCGCCAGATCGGCGTTGCCGACGGCGTTTTTGGTCTTCGCACCGCTCTTGTCAGCCACGCGCTTGTACCACGAAATGACCCAGGCCACCCCCCACATGATCAGGACTCCGGAGAGACTAATCAAGGCATGCATGGCTGCACCGCCGGAGACTTCGGCCAGGATGAAGTGGCCGGCGAAGGCAAGGAAGACGCCGAGACAGAAGATCTCGAGGGAATGCTGGCCGCACAGGATCAGCGGCCGCAGCCAAGGCGACTTCAGCCCCGGCCAGTCCCGCGGCAGGAAGCGCACCGTGAGCGCGGCCAGCGCCAGAAAATGCGTGAAGCGCAGCACGTCGAGATCGGTCTTGTTGATCGGATACATCCATTGCTCGATCAGCTTCGGCATGAACTGGGAAAGCTGCGGCACATACCAGGTCAGCGTCACGTAGAACGACGCGACGAGATAAGCGATCGCCAGCCACATCGTGATGCGTGACGACAGAATACGCGACATGCGTCGCGCACCTCCGAGCGCGCACCATGCACCGAACACGAACAGCAATTGCCAGGCAAAGGGATTGAAGGCCCAGAAGCCGTTCGGATAGGCCGACAGATAGAGATCGTACTCCCAGGTGACCGCGTAGAGCAGGACCGAAAGGCCGAGGGTGACGTCGGGTCGCCATTTCATCGACCACAGGATCAGGGGCAGCGCCAGCATCAGCACGATGTAGAGCGGCAGCACGTCCATGTTGACGGGTCGGAAGCGCAGGAGCAGCGCCTGTACGATGGTGACGTCCGGCTGCTTGAGGAAGTCCATGATGCCCATCTCTTCGGTGTAGAGCGGGTTCTCGAACCTGGTCGCCACATAGGAGATTTCGGCAAGGAAGATCGTGAACAGGAAGACGTGGGCGACGTAGATCTGCCAGACCCGGCGCAGGATGCGCGCGGTGGCGATGAGGACGCCGCTCTCCAGCATCGCCCGGCCGTAGACGAAGGCGGCGGTGTAGCCGGAGATGAAGATGAAGATCTCGGTGGCGTCGCTGAAGCCGTAATTGCGGATCGTGAACCAGGTCAACAGACTCGGCGGCAGGTGGTCGATGAAGATCAGCCACAGCGCGAGCCCGCGGAACAGATCGAGCCGGAGCTCGCGCTCGCCGATGGCGGGCAGCGTGATGGCCGGCGCGGCCGCGCGCGGCTTGGTCCCTGCGGGTCTGGCCTCGCCGGTCCCCGCGATCGTCGATCCCGTCACTTGGTCGGCAATGGTCATCGGGGACCTAAGAACCCTTCCGTAAAACGCCACGTTGAAAGAATGTAAGGGTCTCGCCGTCGTCTCGCAAAGCGGCCCGGATCGTACAAGGGAATCTCCCTCTTGGGGGGTGTCCTTCCCTTCGAATTCTGGCGGGACGATGTCGCCAAAGCCGTCTGTGGCGTTTGGTTCCCGGGACGGATTTGGCTATTATAGCAACCATGTACCGCGCCGTGACCCGCCAGATCGAAGTGACCGTTGAGCCGAATTTTGTTCCGGAGCAGTCGTCGGCCGACCGCTCGCGCTATTTCTGGTCCTACACCATCGTCATCACCAATTCGGGCGAGGAGACCGTGCAGCTCAAGACGCGGCACTGGATCATTACCGATGCCTCTGGCCGCCAGCAGGAGGTGAAGGGCGAGGGGGTGGTCGGCGAGCAGCCGATCCTGGCCCCCGGCGAGCGCTTCGAATACACCTCCGGCGTACCGCTCTCGACCGCCTCGGGCTTCATGACCGGCCGCTACCAGATGGTCAGCGAAACCGGCGAGCGCTTCGAGATCGACGTGCCGACGTTCTCGCTCGACAGTCCCGACAACAAGCGGGTGTTGAATTAGGAGGGCAAGTTCGCGGCAACACTCACAACTGTCATGCCCCGGCTCGACCGGGGCATCCAGTACGCCGCGGCCTCTCGCTTCGATTAGCATCGTCTCGGAGTACTGGATCGCCCGATCAAGTCGGGCGATGACACCGCGCGTGGGGCACTGCTCCACTCGTCAATTGCGAGTTCAGCGACGGAGACGCAACGCGTCTTCCACGCCCGCCTCGTGGGGCGAGAACTGGTACACCGACGAGCAGAACTCGCAGGTGACGACAACCTTGTCGTCCTTGACCATCGCGGCGCGGTCGTCGGGCGAGAAGCTCTTCAGCATCGAGGCGACCGCATTGCGCGAGCAGGAGCACTGCGCCTTGAGGACCTGCGGATTGAACACGCGCACGCCGCGCTCGTGGAAGAGACGGTAGAGCAGCCGCTCGCCCGAGAGTTCGGGATCGATCAGCTCGACGTCTTCGACGGTCTCGATCAGCGAACGCGCCTCGACCCAGGCGTCGTCTTCGGCGACACTGTGCACTTCGACACCTTCAGGCGCATCGCCGGGATGCAGATCGGCCTGCCGGGCGCGCTCCGGCGCCTTCGGCAGAAACTGCATCAGCATGCCCCCGGCCCGCCAGCGATGCTTGCCGCCGTCGCTCGAGCGCCACTCCTCGCCGACCGCAAGGCGCACCCGCGTCGGGATCTGCTCGGAGCGGAGAAAATATTCGTGCGCGGCGTCTTCCAGGCTGCCGCCGTCGAGCGCAACCAGGCCCTGGTAGCGGCTCATGTCGGGGCCCTGGTCGATGGTCATGGCGAGATGGCCGCGGCCGAGCAGCGCGCCGGCGTCCTTGGCCTCGCCGAGGCGTTCGGCGTCAAAGCGCGCATAGGCGCGCAGGCGATCCGGCGCCATGTAGTCGACGACCAGGAACGACACCGGACCGTCGGTCTGGGCCTGAAGAATGAAGCGACCTTCGAATTTCAGTGCGGTGCCGAGCAACGTCGTCAGCACGATGGCTTCACCGAGCAGCTTGCCGACGGGTGCGGGATAATCGTGCTTGGTCAGGATATCGTCGAGCGCCGGGCCGAGCCGCACCAACCGCCCGCGCACATCGAGCGCGTCGACCTCGTAAGGCAGCACGGCGTCGTCGATCGGAACCGGTGATGGCGCGCGAACCGGGCCTTCTGGCCCGGTTTTCATGTCAGGGGATTGGGAAACCATGGCGCTTTATCTGGGGTCGGAGGCTGAGAATGGAAGGGGGCGCGGGGTGGCGTGTTCCGGGGTGCGGATTGAACCGTATCAAGCCAACCTCGAACTCGATGTCGTCCCGGACAAGCGTAAGCGCAGATCCGGGACCCATCAACCACAGGACTACGTTGCAGCCAGCGATGACAACTCCGAGTCTTCGCCAAACGACTTCCTGTGGTTATGGATCCCGGATCGGCGCGCGCTTTTGGCGCGCTTGTCCGGGACGACAGTTGCTTGTGAGGCTGCAGCCGGGCTTCCAGCGCGCCTACTTCACCGCGTCGAAGCACCAGGCCAAAATGCCCTTCTGCGCATGCAGACGGTTCTCGGCTTCGTCGAAAACGACCGATTGCGGCCCGTCGATCACGTCATCCGTGACCTCCTCGCCGCGATGGGCCGGCAGGCAGTGCATGAACAGTGCATCGGGCTTGGCCAGCGACATCAGCTTGGCATTGACCTGGTAGGGCTTGAGCACGTTGTGGCGATGCTCGCCCTCCTTGTCGCCCATCGACACCCAGGTGTCGGTGACGACGCAGTCGGCGCCGCGCACGGCGGCTTCCGGATCGGTGCCGAGCACGATCGGCGCGCTTGACGTCTTGATCCAGTCGCGCATTGCCTTCTTCGGCGCGAGCTCCGGAGGCGTTGCGACGTTGAGCTGGAATTTGAAGCGCTCGGCGGCATGGGCCCAGGACGCCAGCACGTTATTGTCGTCGCCGGTCCAGGCCACCGTCTTGCCCTCGATCGGGCCGCGATGCTCCTCATAGGTCATGAGGTCGGCCATCACCTGGCAGGGATGCGACCGCCGCGTCAGGCCGTTGATCACGGGCACGGTCGCATAGGCCGCAAGCTCCAGCAGCGCCTCGTGATTGAGGATGCGGATCATGATGGCATCGACATAGCGCGACAGCACCCGCGCGGTGTCGGCGATGGTCTCGCCGCGACCGAGCTGCATCTCGGCGCCGGTGAGCATGATGGGCTCGCCGCCGAGCTGGCGCATGGCGACATCGAACGACACCCGCGTCCGCGTCGAGGGCCGCTCGAAGATCATCGCCAGCGTCTTGCCTTCGAGCGGCCTGACCGGCTGGTGCGCCTTCTGCTTCGCCTTCATGGCGGACGAGGCGGCGAGCATGCTCTTGAGCTCCGACAGCGGCAGCTCGTTGATGTCCAAAAAGTGCTTTGGAGCTTTGTTGGGCGTCTTGCTCATCAGCTTGCCGCCCGCTTGGTCTGGCTGGACGAGATCGCCGTGCAGGCGCGTTCGAGCCGCCCGACGCTGTCTTCGATCTCGGCCTCGGTCACGATCAAGGGCGGCAGGAAGCGCACGACATTGTCGCCGGCTCCGACGGTGAGCAATTTTTCGGCGCGCAGCGCCGCGACGAGGTCGCCCGAGGGCACCACGGCCTTGATGCCGATCAGGAGCCCCTCGCCGCGCACCTCGCTGACGACATCGTGATGGCGATCGATCACGGAGGCGAGCTTCTGTTTCAGCAGCAGCGACATTTTCTGCACGTGATCGAAGAAGCCGGGCTTGAGCATGACGTCGAGCACGGCGTTCGCAGCCGAGATGGCGAGCGGATTGCCGCCGAAGGTCGAACCGTGCGAGCCCGGCCCCATGCCGCGCGCAGCGTCCGCGGTGGCAAGCACTGCGCCGATCGGGAAACCGCCACCGAGCGCCTTCGCCAGCGACATCACGTCGGGCACGACGCCGGTGCGCTTGTAGGCAAAGAGTTCGCCGGTGCGGCCCATGCCGGTCTGTACCTCGTCGAAGGCGAGCAATAGGCCGCGCTCATTGCAGAGCTCGCGCAGCGCCTTCAGGAAGGCGGGAGGCGCAGAACGAACGCCGCCCTCGCCCTGGATCGGCTCGATGAGAATGCCGGCGGTGTGCGGGCCGATCGCCTTCTTCACGGCTTCCAGGTCGCCATGCGGCACCTGATCGAAGCCGTCCATCGGCGGGCCGAAGCCCTCGAGATATTTTGCAGAACCGGTTGCGGCCAGCGTCGCCAGCGTGCGGCCATGGAAGGCGCCCTCGAAGGTGATGATGCGATAGCGTTCGGGATGGCCCTTGGAGAAGTGATGGTGGCGCACCAGCTTGATCACGCCTTCCAGCGCCTCGGCGCCGGAATTGCAGAAGAACACGAAGTCGGCAAAACTTTCATTGCACAGACGCGCCGCGAGCTTCTCGCCGTCCGGGCTCTGGAACAGGTTCGACATGTGCCAGAGCTTCGTCGCCTGCTCCTGCAACGCCTTGACCAGCGTGGGATGCGCATGGCCGAGCGCATTCACCGCCACGCCGGAAGTGAAATCGAGATAGCGATCCCCATTGGTCGCGATCAACCAGCAGCCTTCTCCGCGCTCGAAACCGAGGTCGGCCCTGGCGAAAACGGGGAGCAAATGCGGCGCGGCGCTGTTGGTCATGACGTCACTTGAATGTTGCGGACGGTGTGACGCGTGCATTGCGCAACGCACCATTGACCGGCCCGGAAAACGAAACGTGCCGCCTTTTAAGGGCGGCACGTGGCACTATCTTATGCTTGGCAAGACGGGTGTCAATGCCGCCCGGAAAGCCCCGCGAAACGCTGAATCCGTAGTCTTGCGGTGCCGATTTTGCGGGTTTTTCACCACGGAACATGTGGACGCGAGTCGGCGGACTCTTGCGCGGGAGTCACGCCATATTGTAGCGTTTGGACTGTCAGATACGACATCTCGTGCAGCAGTTCTGATCCCTTAAGTCCTCATGTACCGGCGTAAACGTTCGGGCGTCTTGAGCGCGCCCGGCGAGCCTTAAGGGATTCTGGCGGCACGGGTTTTTGAAGGCTTAGGCAATCGCTGCGAAGGCCCCAGGATGGCAGGCGCGCAGCGAGGGAAAGGGTGCAATGACGGTTTTGACCTGGTCCGATGATCGCGTCGAGCAGCTGAAGAAGCTTTGGGAGGCCGGACTTTCGGCCAGCCAGATCGCGGCTGAGCTCGGCAATGTGACCCGCAATGCCGTGATCGGCAAAGTGCACCGGCTCGGCTTGTCCGGCCGCGCCAAGAGCCCTTCGTCGGCAGCGCCCCGGCCGCGCAAGGCGCGCCCCGCACAGCACATGATGCGGGTGACCCGCCCCGTTGCCCGCGGCAACACCGCGCTGGCGCAGGCCTTCGAGGTCGAGGTCGAGGCCGAACCCGTCACCTACGACAATGTGGTGCCGATGAGCCAGCGGCTGTCACTGCTGGAATTGAACGAGGCGACCTGCCACTGGCCGGTCGGCGATCCCTCGAGCCCGGATTTCTTCTTCTGCGGCGGCAAGGCGCTCTCCGGCCTGCCCTACTGCGCCCAGCATTCGCGCGTGGCGTATCAACCCGCAGCGGACCGCCGTCGCGCACCGGCGAAGCCGGGCACGCGGTGAGTTTGCGGATTTAGTTGGCTGACTGCAGCCGTCGCACGACGGTGCCTCAACACATCCGATGTCGTCCCGGACAAGCGCGCCACGGGCGCGCGCAGATCCGGGATCCATAGCCACCGCAGGATCTGGTTACGGCGACTCGGAGCTACTTTTTCGCAGGATAAGCACTGTCTGTGGTTATGGATCCCGGATCTGCGCTTACGCTTGTCCGGGACGACACCGATGTTGTAGCCGCGGCTCGCTAAACCGGCCTACGTCTGCTCCGCCTTCGCGAAACGATCGTCCAGCGCATAGCCGGCGCCGCGGACGGTACGGATCGGATCCTGCTCGCGGCCGAGATTGAGCAGCTTGCGCAGGCGGCCGATGTGGACGTCGACAGTGCGCTCATCGATGTAGATGTCACGGCCCCAGACGCTGTCGAGCAGCTGCTCGCGCGAGAACACGCGGCCGGGATGCTCCAGGAAGAACTCCAGCAGACGATATTCGGTCGGGCCGAGATCGATCGGCCGGCCCGAACGCGCCACGCGGCGCTTGTCGCGGTCGAGCTCGATGTCGCCATAGGCGAGCACGGTGGCGAGCCGCTCGGGGCTGGCGCGCCTGAGCAGGCCCTTCACGCGGGCCAGCAGCTCCGGCACCGAGAACGGCTTGACGATGTAGTCGTCGGCACCGGTCGCAAGTCCCCGCACCCGCTCGCTTTCCTCGCCGCGCGCGGTCAGCATGATGATCGGCAGTTGCTTGGTTTCGGGACGGGTGCGCAGCCGCCGGCACAGCTCGATGCCCGACAGGCCCGGCAGCATCCAGTCGAGCACGATCAGATCGGGAATGTGCTCCTTGAGGCGGGTGTCGGCGTCATCGCCGCGCATCACCGTCTCAACGTCATAGCCGTCGCCTTCGAGGTTGTAGCGAAGAAGCTCGGTGAGAGCTTCCTCGTCCTCAACCACCATAATGCGTGCGCCCATGTTGTCGTCGCTCCTTGGGTACTCGGCACCGCTTAGGTATTCGGCACCGTCGTGGCGAAGGTCGTCATGTCGCCCTTCGGCCGCTTGTCGGTGATCGCCTGACCCTCGATCATGTAGAACACGGTCTCGGCGATGTTGGTGGCGTGGTCGCCGATCCGCTCGATGTTCTTGGCACAGAACATCAAATGGATGCAGAACGAGATGTTGCGCGGATCCTCCATCATGTAGGTGAGAAGTTCGCGGAACAGCGAGGTGCAGATGGCGTCGACTTCCTCGTCGCCCTTCCACACCGCCATCGCTGCCGGCAGATCGTGCGCGGCATAGGCGTCCAGCACCGACTTGACCTGCTGCTGCACGAGGTCGGTCATGTGTTCCAGGCCGCGGAACAGTTTCAGCGGATGAAAATCCGTCTCCAGCGCCGCGACGCGCTTGCCCATGTTCTTGGCGAGATCGCCGATGCGCTCGAGATCGGTCGCGACGCGCATGGCTCCGACGATCTCGCGCAGATCAACGGCCATCGGCTGGCGCCGGGCGATGGTGAGCACGGCGCGCTCCTCGATGCGCTTCTGCAGCATGTCGAGTTCGGCGTCGGTGGCGACGACGCGCTGACCGAGCGTGACGTCGCGGCGGATCAGCGCGTCGACGGAATCGACGATCATGCGCTCGGCGATGCCGCCCATCTCGGCGACCAGGCGCGTGAGTTCCTGGAGGTCGGTATCGAAAGCCTTTGCGGTATGTTCAGAACCCATGTTCCGTCTCCTCAGCCGAACCGGCCGGTGATGTAATCCTGCGTGCGCCGGTCGCTCGGCGACGTGAAGATCTTGCTGGTGTCGTCGAACTCGATCAACTCGCCGAGATACATGAAGGCGGTCTTGTCGGAGACGCGCGCCGCCTGCTGCATGTTGTGCGTGACGATCGCGATCGTGTAGTTCTCGGACAATTCCTGGATCAGCTCCTCGACCTTGGCGGTCGAGATCGGGTCGAGCGCCGAGCACGGCTCGTCGAACAGGATCACCTCGGGCCGCACCGCGACGGTGCGGGCAATGCAGAGGCGCTGCTGCTGGCCGCCGGAGAGCGACAGGCCGGAGGCGTTGAGCTTGTCCTTGACCTCGTTCCACAGCGCGCCGCCGCGCAACGCCTTCTCCACGCGATCGTCCATCTCGGACTTCGAGATCTTTTCGTAGAGGCGGATGCCGAAGGCGATGTTCTCGTAGATCGTCATCGGGAACGGGGTCGGCTTCTGGAACACCATGCCGACCCGGGCGCGCAGCAGATTGAGGTCGAGCTTGGGGTCGAGCATGTTGGTATGGTCGAGCAACAGCTGGCCGGTGGCGCGCTGGCCCGGGTAGAGGTCGTACATCCGGTTGAAGATGCGCAGCAGGGTCGACTTGCCGCAGCCGGACGGGCCGATGAAGGCCGTGACGCGATTGGTGCCCAGTGCCAGATTGATGTTCTTCAGCGCATGGTGCTCACCGTAGTAGAAATTGAGGTTGCGCGCGGTGACCTTGGCAGGCGCCTCGGGCAGCGGCTGCGAGCCGGGATGAACGGTCGGCGCGCTTACGGAAATAGACATTTCACTCATTTTGCGGTCCTCTCGGCACCAAGGATGCGGGCGCCAATGTTCAGGGCAAGCACAGTCAGGGTGATCAGCAGCGCGCCGCTCCAGGCGAGTTGCTTCCAGTAGGCGTAGGGGCTCTGCACGAAGTTGTTGATGGTCACCGGCAGGTTGGCCATCGTCTTGTCCAGGCCGAGGCTGAAGAACTGGTTGGACAGCGCGGTGAACAGCAGCGGCGCGGTCTCGCCGGCGACGCGGGCGGTGGCGAGCAGCACGCCGGTGATGAGGCCCGAGCGCGCCGCACGGTAGGCGATGCGCTTGATCACCAGCGAACGCGGCAGGCCGAGTGCGCTGGCGGCTTCACGCAGCGGGTTCGGCACCAGCAGCAGCATGTCCTCCGTGGTGCGCACCACGACCGGGATCACGATCACGGCGAGCGCCAGCGCGCCGGCGATGGCCGAGAAGCCTCGCATCGGCACCACGACCGCACCGTAGATGAACAGGCCGATGATGATCGAGGGCGCCGAGAGCAGGATGTCGTTGATGAACCGGATCACCGAGGTCAGCCTGTCGTTGCGGCCGTATTCGGCAAGATAGGTGCCGGCGAACATGCCGAGCGGCGCGCCGATGCCGACGCCGATCACGGTCATGATCACCGAGCCGACGATGGCGTTGCGCAGGCCGCCCTCGGTCGATCCGGGCGGCGGCGTGTCTGCGGTGAAGACCTGAAGGTTGAGCCCGGCCAGACCGTTGTACAGCAGCGTGATCAGGATCAGCGCGAGCCAGGTGACGCCGAAGGCGGCGGCTGCGATGCAGAGGCCGCGGATGACGATGTCCCAGCGGCGGCGGCGCGAATAGATCGGGTTCATGGCTTCACTTTCCGGCCTTGGTTTCCAAGCGCATCAGCATCAGCCGCGCGGCCGCGAGCACGAAGAACGTCAGCACGAACAGGAGCAGGCCGAGCAGGATCAGGCCGGACTGGTGCAGGCCGTCGCTCTCGGCGAACTCGGATGCGATCGCCGCCGAGATCGTGGTGCCCGGGGCGAAAATCGATGAAGAGATGCGGAACGAATTGCCGATGATGAAGGTCACCGCCATCGTCTCGCCGAGCGCGCGGCCCAGCGCCAGCATGACGCCGCCGATGATGCCGACGCGGGTATAGGGGATCACCACGCTGCGCACGACTTCCCACGTGGTGCAGCCGACGCCGTAGGCGGCTTCCTTCAGCACCGGCGGCACCGTCTTGAACACGTCGACCGAGATCGAGGTGATGAAGGGCAGCACCATGATGGCGAGGATCAGCGCGGCATTGAACAGGCTGAGATAGGACGGGGGACCTGCGAAGATCGCGCCGAGCACGGGCACGCCGTCGAACACCCGGATCATGAAGGGCTGGAAGGTGTTGGCCAGGAACGGGCCCAGCACGAAGAAGCCCCACATGCCGTAGATGATCGAGGGAATGCCGGCGAGCAGCTCGATCGCCATGCCGATCGGGCGGCGCAGCCATTGCGGACAAAGCTCGGTGAGGAAGATCGCAATGCCCAGACCGACGGGAATGGCGATCAGCATCGCGATGAAGGAGGTGACGAGCGTGCCGTACATCGGCCCGAGCGCGCCGAGCACGGGCGGATCGGCCGAAGGGGCCCAGCGCTGCGTCCACAGGAACGACAGGCCGTATTCCTTGATCGCCGGGAAGGCGCCCACGATCAGCGAAAGGATGATGCCGCCGAGAATGAGCAGCACCGAGATCGCGGAAAGCCGCGTGATCCAGTAGAAGGTGATGTCACCGAGCTTGAACGCGCCCAAGGCCTTGGCGCGATCATACGGTCCGGCATCGTCGATTACATCGCTCTGAACGGCCATCTCTGCCACGCCGATCCCCTGTTTTGCCTTACGCCATCTGCATGCCGCCAAAGGCGGTCGTTTTCGACGGTTTGCCCGCGTCGTTCCGGGTGGTCTCAAGGACCCGGAATCCTGGGATTCCGGGCCGCTCTTTCACTCGCGCCCGCCGAGGCGGAGCGCGAGTTTCAGTACGCTGCAATCAGCTCTTGATCTCGGCAGCCCACGTCTTCTCGATCTGCTTCACGACCGTGTCGGGCATCGGGATGTAGTCGAGCTCCTCCGCCATCTTGTCGCCCTTCTCGAACGCCCACTTGAAGAACTTGATGGCTTCCTGGGACGCCGCCTTGTCGGTCGCATCCTTGTGCATCAAGATGAAGGTCGCGCCGGTAATCGGCCACGACGTCTCACCGGGCTGGTCGGTCAGGATCACATAATAGTTCTTGGAGCCGGCCCAGTCGGCGTTGGCGGCTGCAGCCTGGAAGGCCGCAACAGTCGGCTGCACGGTCTTACCAGACTTGTTGATCAGGGCGCCGTAGGTCAGCTTGTTTTGCTTGGCATAGGCATACTCGACATAACCGATCGAGTTCTTGGTCTGGCTGACATTGCCGGCGACGCCTTCATTGCCTTTGGCGCCAACACCCGTTGGCCACTCGACCGCGGTACCGGCACCGACCTTCGACTTCCACTCGGCATTCGTCTTCGTAAGGAAATCGGTCCAGATGAACGTGGTGCCGGAGCCGTCCGACCGACGCACGACGGTGATGGCGTCCGAGGGGAGCTTCACCTTGGGATTCAGCTTGGCGATCGCCGGGTCATTCCATGTCTTGACCTTGCCCAGATAGATGTCGCCCAGCAACTCGCCAGAAAACACCAGCTCGCCCGACTTGATCCCTTCGAGATTGACGACCGGCACCAAGGCGCCCATCGCCTGCGGCCATTGGATCATTCCGTCCTTTTCAAGTTGCTCGGGCTTGAGGGGCATATCGCTCGCGCCGAAGGTCACGGTCTTGGCCTGGATCTGCTTGATGCCGCCGCCCGAACCGATCGACTGGTAGTTCAAACCGTTGCCGGTCTCCTTCTTGTAGGCGTCAGCCCACTTGGAATAGAGCGGGAACGGGAACGTCGCGCCGGCGCCGGTGATGTCGGCCGCAAAGGCTGCCGTCGTCGATGCGGCGATCAAGCCAGCAGCGACCATGGTTTTGAGGAAATTCATGCTGGTCTCCATACAGGGGAACGAAGCGCCATCCGCGCCCGATCGCGCTCCCCACACCGCCCGTTTAGGAGCGGTCGGCTGTGCTTTTACGAAGGTTTCGTGACAGTTGGATGACGCAACCAAGCGATTGAATTCGCTTGATTTTTAGGCCGAAGCCGAAATCCTCGCCTGGGGAAAACACGCCGTGAAAGTCGCGCCCTGCCTGGGCACGCTCTCGATCAGAAGTCGGCCGCGATGGCGGTTAAGAATATGTTTCACCAGCGATAATCCGAGCCCAGTCCCGCCCTGCGAGCGGCTGTCGCCGACGTCCACCCGATAGAAGCGCTCGGTCAGCCGCGGCAGGTGCTCGGGCGCGATGCCGGGGCCGAAATCGCGGACCAGGACCCGGATTTCCTGAGTTCCATCAGTGGCGACGCTTGATGTCAGCGACACGATGACGCGTCCGCCGGAAGCGCCGTATTTGAGCGCGTTCTCGATCAGGTTCTCGAACAGGCGGAGCAGTTCCTCGCGGTCCCCTGCGATCATCACCGGCGGCTCCGGCAGATCGATCTCCACCTCGACCTGGCGCTCGCGCGCCAGCGGCTCGAGCCCGTCGGCGACCTGGCGGATGATCGGTATGAGGTCGACCAGGGTGTCGGGCCGGACATGGGCCGACAGCTCGACCCGCGACAGCGACAGCAGATCGTCGATCAGGCGCGCCATGCGCGTGGCCTGGTTGTGCATGATACCGAGGAACCGTTCGCGCGCCTTGGGATCGTCCTTGGCCTGGCCCTGCAGCGTGTCGATGAAGCCCGACAGCGCGGCCAGCGGGGTGCGCAGCTCGTGGCTGGCATTGGCGACGAAGTCGGCGCGCATCTCCTCGACCCGGCGCAGCGGGGTCTGGTCGTGGAAGGTCATCAGCATGCATTTATCGGCGCCGCCGAAGCTGGTCGGCACCGGAACCGGCGTGATCATGAGCTCCATCCAGCGATCGACCGGAACATGGTCGAGATAGGTCGCACGCCGCGGCTCGGTGGTGGCGATCGCCTCGCGCAGCGCCGTGATGATCTCCGGCGAGCGCAGCGCGAACTGGGCGAGCTCGTTCCGGCGCAGCGCCGGCGCGAGCTGGGCGGCGGCGGCATTGAGATGGATGACGCGACCCGCACGGTCGAGCAGCACCGCCGGATCCGGCATGCCGGCGACCACCGCGGCCACCGCCGCGCTCTCGACCGGGTTGATGCGCCTGACGTCGTCGCGGGAGGCCGCGGGATCATGCAGCCGCCACGGGATCAGGGCTGCGGCCGCGATGCAGAGGAACACGATCGCGGCGTGCAGCGCCGACAATTCGCCGAGCGAGACCACGACGGACAGCGCCAGCGCCGCGGCGATCAGGATGATGGTCGAGTGCCGCAGCCGGTCGGACCAGGGCTGGGCGGGGGGAGAAGATGGGGCGTCGATCGCCATCGGGGCGGGCTTCTCCTGAGGGACTTTTCCTAAGGACCTTGTCTTAATTAAGGGCCTGGCACCAGTCAGGCGCCGCTGTCGCTACGCTCTCGCACATAGGCGGCTTCGCGCGCCGGGCCGGGGTCCAGCTTGAGCGCCGCCTGTTGCAAGCGCTTCGATCGCGCGCCGATGATAACTTCGCGAAGCGTCAGCAAGATTACAGATAGGACGAAGGGAGACAGATAATAGAGGACGCGGAACAGCAGCATGCCGCCCAGAAGCTCCTCCCGGTCCATCTGCCAGAGGCCGACCAGCATGGCGGCGTCGAACACGCCGAGCCCCCCCGGGGAATGGCTGGCAAAGCCGAGCAGGGTGGCCGAGACGAAGATCACCGCAACCACGACGAAGCCGACATGGGGCTCGTCCGGCACCAGGACATACATCGCCAGCGCGCAGAAACCGAGATCGACGATGCCGATCGCGATCTGAAGCAGCGTCAGCGGGCCGCCCGGCAGCACCACGGTCCAGGGGCCGCGGCCGACCACCCGCGGCTGGGTCCAGACCCAGACCACGTAGCCGATCAGCGCCACGATGATCATCAGCGCCAGCGTCCGGTTCAGCCAGGGCGGAAGCTGGTCGATCGAGGCGGCGGCCTCCGGGTGATAGGCGATGCCGAGGCCGAGCACGGCGGCATTGCCTAGCCAGAAAGTCAGGCCGGCGAGGAAGCAGATTTTTGCGACGTCGATCGCGTTCAGCCCATAAGCAGAATAGATCCGGTAGCGCACCGCGCCGCCGGTGAAGACGCTGGCGCCGACATTGTGGCCGATCGAATAGCTGGTGAAGGCCGCGAGCGCGTTGATGCGATAGGGCACATGGGAATGGCCGATCGCGCGCGTGGCGAAGAGGTCGTAGAAGGTCAGGGTGAAATAGCCCGCAGCGACGAACAGCGCCGCCATCGCAATCTGACTCGGCTCGGTGCTCTTGATCGCCTCGAGGACCTCGTTGAAATCGATGCCTCGCAGCATGTGGTAGAGCACATAGCAAGCGATGCCGATGACCGCGATGCTGATCACAACTCCAAGCTTATGCAGGACTTGCTTCTGGCGCAGAAACGACATCGCCCTGCGTATGGCTTCCAGCATCTAGACCTCGAACAACGCTTCGGCGGCCAGGGTGGCCGGCGGACAGGCGGACGACGCACAGGCACCCAGCGAACCCTCGCCGTCGGCTCCGGCATCGCGCATACCCCCTGCCCCTCCACTAGCGCGTTTTCGGGCGGAGTGGAATTCGCCAATCCGAACAAAAACACGTGCCTTCAATATTTTAGGCAGGGTTACGGCTCCCGATGCACGATTTGGCGCTTTCGGCGGCAAGGCTTGACGCGAATCTCCATGGCAATCCTGCGCAGGCGCCATGAAGTTTTGATGATTTCGGCCGCACAATGTTCCGCCACGCCTTAAGCCGACATCAATCTATGGGGCAGGCCTGACTGTTGAAAGAGGAGGATCGAAGCGGCCAGTTGACGCGTTCTGAGGCGCCGGAAGGCCGCGGCGGACGCCCCCCGTCCCTTCAGTGAGGGTGCGCAGCAACATCACAGAGCGGCCGGAGGCGCGGTGCGCGAGACCACGCGGTCGCGCAGCCATGCACCGATGGTGCAGCCGACGAGGTAGCAGGCGAACATGATCAGGCCGAGGTCGAGCCAGTAGCCGAAGCGGCCGGGGACCACATGGGCGAGCGAGGCTGCGACCAGCGCGGCGACGAGCGCGGCGAGCCAGCCCGCTGTCACCTTCGAGGTGCCGTTGCCGCGCTGGACCACCGAGATCCAGCCCATGCAGAAGCCCAGCAGCAGCGAGGCGATCAGCCAGCCCAGATGGAACGAGACGAGATAGGGCATCGTCACCTCACCAGAAATTCGATACGGCGGTTCTGGGCCTTGCCTTCATCGGTGTCGTTGCCGGCGAGCGGCTGCGTGCTGCCATGGCCAACCGCGGTAAAGCGGCTGGCGGGCAGGCCGGCCTTGACCAGATAGTCGATCACCGCCTGCGCCCGCTTTTCCGAGAGAGCCTGGTTGAAGGAATCCTCGCCGTCGGCGTCGGTATGCCCGGCGATCTCGATATTGGTGGTGGGGCAGCGCAGCGCCGTCTCGATCAGACGATCGAGGATGCCGGCGGAATCGGGATCGATGTCCGCACGCCTGGTCGCGAAACGGATCTTGCCCTTGGTCAGAAGCTCCGAGAATAATTGCTGGCACACAGTACCGTCGACCGGGCCTGCCGCAGGCTTCACCGTGATCTCCGGCTTGTATTGCCAGTTTTTCGGGAAGTCCTTGCCGAGCCCTGCGCGGATATCGTTGGCGGCGCCCTCGTAGAGCGCATCGCCCGACAGCTTCACCTCGCGATCGGAGACGACAAGCGTGCCGGTCGAGAGCCGCGACAGCGCGCCGAGCGCTGGGACCACGGCCGCGCTGAAGGAGCCGGGTGCCCCGATGCTGGCCTTGAGGTTGTCGACGACCTTCTCGGTGAAGAACTTTCGCGCGGCGCTGGTGGCGATCGCCGCATGGACGTTGTTGTCGGGAACATAGCCGGTCAGCGTCACCGTCGCGGCCACCGGATCCTTGTAGGCCTGGAAGATGTAGGGCGGCGCCTTGATCTCGTTGGCGGCGATCGAAAAACCCTCGGGCAGGTTCTTCAGCCCGGCCGCGATCGCCTCGCGGCCGCCGAGCTCGCGCGCCATGCCCGACAGATTGACTTTGGTGTCGGTAATCGTGATCTTGCCGTCCTTGAGCTTGCCGATCTGATCCAAGAGCAGCATCGCGGCCGCTTCGAACCGCGGCGGCGCCCCGCGCGCCAGCCCCATCTGGTCGGCCACCTCGACGCCGCCGACCTCCTTGCGGGCGGCCTCGGTCAGCCGGGCCTTCATCGACGGCAGGGGCGCGGAGCCCGACAGGGTCACCCGCACCACGTCGCGCTCGGCCGTCCAGACGAAGGGCTTGGCTTCGGGAACAAGGCGGGTCCGATCGTCGACCAGGCGAACGCCGGGGACCGTCTCGACCGCCATCACGGCGTCGCGGCGACCCTCCTCGGAGAAGGCGTCCGCGGCCAGGCCGACGTCGCGGCCATCGACCACGATCCGTGTCTTGTCCAGAACGGTATCCTTCAGCGCCGCCGAGCTGCGCGCCGACAGATCGGCCTCGACCGGTAAGGTGTTATTCCAGGCCGCAAATCCCCACATGACGGCCAGGGGGATCAGCCCCGGCCACCATTTGCTGGCCCACCTGAAAAGCTTCTGCATTCGACGACCCGAACTCTGGAAACGGAGACAAAACAAACCCTTGGCAGGCTGTCAAACCGGAAATGCTGCCGATCCAAGGCCCCCGCGTGGACAATCGGAATAACTTTTTCTTCAAGGGTTCTTCCATAAGTTGAGGACGGAATGCCAGAGTCCCCCCAGCCGTTCATGAAACAACTGCGTAACAACGTCATCCGCGCCGGGCTGGGAGCACTCTATTTCAGCGGAGCGCACCACCTGCTGCGCCCACTTTTGTCGGGCGTCGGCGCCATCTTCATGCTGCACCATGTGCGGCCCGCCCGCGAGGCTGCGTTCCAGCCGAACCGGCATCTCGAAGTCACGCCCGAATTCCTGCGGGCGACGCTGTGCCATTTGCGCTCGCGCGACATCGACATCGTCAGCATGGACGAGCTGCATGAGCGGCTGGTGCAGGGCCGGTTCGACCGCCGCTTCGCCGCCTTCACCTTCGACGACGGCTATCGCGACAATCTGGACCATGCATTGCCGGTATTGCGCGAATTTGACGCGCCGCTGACGGTCTATGTCGCGAGCGATTTTGCGGAAGGGACCGGACGATTGTGGTGGACGGCGCTGGAGGCCGTGATCGCCAAGGCCGAGCAGGTCGACGTCAGGATCGGCAACTCCGCGCTGCGGCTCGATGCGACAACGCCTGCCGCCAAGCAGGCTGCGTTCGATCGCCTGCACGACTGGCTGCGCGCGCTGCCGGGCGAGCACGATCTTGCGCGCGAGATCGGAGCGCTCTGCGCGACATACGACGTCGACATGGAAGCGCTGTGCCGCAACCTGTGCCTGTCCTGGGCCGAGGTGAAGACCTTTGCCGCCGATCCGCTGGTCACGATCGGCGCGCATAGTGTCAGCCATTGCAACCTCGCCAAGCAGGCGGAAGACATCGCCGCGCAGGAGATGGCCGCGAGCCGCGCGCGGATCGAGCGGGTGCTGGAGCGCCCCGTGTTGCATCTCGCCTATCCCTATGGCGATCGCGAGGCCGCGGGGATGCGCGAATTCGCCCTTGCCGCATCCGCCGGCTTCAAGACCGCGGTGACGACACGGCCCGGCATGCTGTTCGCGGAGAATGCCGGCCACATGACCGCGCTGCCCCGCGTCTCGCTCAATGGCAACTACCAGGACGCGCGCATCCTGCCGGTGCTGACCTCGGGCGCCGCGACCGCGATGTGGAACGGTTTTCGTCGGATCGCGGCGGCGTAGCTGCAAACTCCGCTGTCGTCCCGGACAAGCGCGCCCTCAGCGCGCGCAGATCCGGGACCCATACCGCGTGATCTCTCAATTGATGTTGATAGAAGTACCGGACGACGAGCCGTCGCCAAATTGCGCCCTGTGGCTATGGGTCCCGGATCTGCGTTTACGCTTGTCCGGGACGACACCGAGTTGGTCGACCCGCTGTCATGCCCCACTCCGATCCCATTCCCCAGCGCGTTCCTTGACTCCCTGGCCCTCCCCGCTCACAACCAGCGCCAACCAAAGGGAGGCACCATGTTCAACGATCTGTTCTCGCTCAAAGGCCGTGTCGCGCTGGTGACCGGCGGCTCGCGCGGCATCGGCAAAATGATAGCGGCGGGATTTCTCAGCGCCGGCGCGGCGAAGGTCTACATCACCGCGCGCAAGGCCGGACCGTGCGAAGCCACCGCGAAAGAGCTCGCCGCGCAATATGGCGGCGAATGCATCGCCCTGCCGATCGACATGTCCACGGTCGCCGGCTGCGAGCTGCTGGCGAGCGAATTTAAGAAGCGCGAATCCAGGCTCGACATCCTCGTCAACAATGCGGGCGCGGCCTGGGGCGCGGAGTTCGACGAATTTCCGGAGAGCGGCTGGGACAAGGTGATGAATCTGAATGTGAAGACGCCGTTCTTCCTCACCAAGGCACTGGCGCCCACGCTGCGCGCGTCGGCGAGCGCGGAACGGCCGGCGAAGGTGATCAACATCGCCTCGATCGACGGCATCTTCGTCAATCCGGGCGAGACCTATTCCTATGCCGCCAGCAAGGCCGGGCTGATCCATCTGACGCGGCGCATGGCGGTGAAGCTCATCCCCGACCACGTCGTGGTCACGGCGATCGCGCCGGGCCCGTTCCAGTCCGACATGAACCGCGCCGCCCGCGATCACGCCGACGAAGTGGCGACGCGTGTCCCCGTGGGCCGCATCGGCACCGACGAGGACATGGCGGGCGCCGCGATCTATCTCGCCTCGCGCGCGGGCGACTATGTGGTTGGCGCGACCATCGCGGTCGATGGCGGGATCGTCTACGCCAATCCGGGAATCAAGGGCAGCGGGTGGGACAGCGATTGATCGGGCGATCTCACGTCACCCGCAGTGGGGCTTCAAACTAACTCCAAACTAAAATGTCGAAAACAACCCCATGCACAGTAGGAAGCCCATTGATCGACAAAGGGTTTTTCCTGGGCCGTCCGGAAACGACGCTTCAGCCGCAATGATGTTGACGCGTCGGGCAAAACACTTGTTGAGCCAGGCTCGGACTCACAATCCGTCGGTATCGATGCCGTCACTGTGGCCCCTTGCGGGGGCGTCGTCCGGGCGCGGACGACTCTCAGAGCGCCGCGCGCAGCAGGCCCTCGAATTCTTCCGCAGAGGCTTTTCGCGGAGCGGTCGCGTTTGAGTGGTCCGCAAGCGCTCGGACGACTGTTTGAGGAATGTGCCGTGCCTCGAAGCCCATTTGACCGAGCGTGACCGGCAGCTTCAACGATTGAACGAGATCGGACACCGCAGCGGCGAGGTCCGTTTCGCGCGAAATGCAGAACACATCCTTCAGCGTCTCGTACTTGTTCCCCACCATGTTCTCGCTGAAGCGCAGGATGTGCGGCAGGAATACGCCGTTCAGCATACCGTGATGGAGGGTCGGCGAGCGCAATGCGCCGGCGGCGTGGGAGAGCGAGTGCACTGCGCCGAGCCCCTTCTGAAACGTCAGCCCACCCTCGAGTGCCGCCATCATCATTTCCCAACGCGCCTCGCGGTCGGCGCCGTTCGTCACAGCGCGCTGGATGAAGTGCCATGCACGCTTTGCACCATCGAGCGCGATCGCTTCCGCCGGTGGGTTGACCAACGGTGACAGGAACGTTTCGATGCAATGCGTGAGCGCATCGATCCCGGTCGCCGCCGTCAACACCGGCGGCAGTCCCAGCGTGAGTTCAGGATCGCAGATCGCCCTTTTCGGTATCAGATGTGGACTGATCAACGCCAGCTTCGAGCCGTTGGTCAAATTGATCAAAGCACCGCGGCCGACTTCGCTGCCAGTTCCCGCAGTGGTCGGAATAGCGATTACCGGCGCGACCTTATCAGTGATCTTGCCGATGCCGCCAAGGACCGCGGCATATTGCTCCAGTGGCCCCTCATGGGTGGCGGCCAAGGCTACGCCTTTGGCAAGATCGATCGGCGAACCGCCGCCGAGCGCAATCACGCCATCGCAGCCGCCCTCGCGGTAGGAGACGACGCCTTCGAGGACTGCTTCCTCGGTCGGATTCGGCGGCGTGCCATCGAAGATCGCAACGGTCGTCGGATCGAGATGAGCGAGGACTTGCGCTGCAATGCCGGCCCGCTGCACGCCGGCGTCCGTGACGAGCAGTGGCCGACGAATGCCGAGTGCCGCCAGCTCCGTCGGCAGGCTCTTGATGGCACCGTGATCGAATATTGTCGTCGTCAGATATCCAATGGTCGACATAGCGAACTCCTCCCAGCCGGCGAAATTGGTGCGCCGCAAAACGTTTTTATTCATCGGACATTTAACATCGGATGATTGCGAGCTCAACAAAATCGGTGTATGGCCTGAACATACCAGCCAGCCCAAGAGCCGGCGGTCGGGAGTGAACGGATTGTCGAACGCTAAACGCGTCAAATCCACCGAGAAGCGTTTGAAGCCGGGCCGCATCCACGCGGTGCTGACGACGCTCGGCCGCGAGATCGCTCAAGAAATCATCCCGGCCGGCGCGGTCCTGCCGCCCGAGAACGAGCTCGAAATCCGCTTTGGCGTTGGCCGCGGCGTGGTTCGTGAAGCGATCAAAATGCTTGCAGGGAAGGGACTCGTCAGCGTGCGGCCGCGTCACGGCACTCACGTGTTGCCGCGCCGCGACTGGAGTCTTCTCGATCGTGACGTGTTGAACTGGCTGGTCGGTGAGGATCAACTCGACCGTGAGCTACTGCTTGCTATTCAGGAAGTACGCTCGATCATTGAACCAGCCGCTGCTGCGCTCGCTGCGACCCGCGCCACCAAGCAGGACCGGCAACGGATCAATGCAGCGCTGAGGGCGATGGAAGCATCGGACAATCAGACTGCCGCAACGGCCGCGGACAAGGCTTTTCACCTCGCTATTCTGGACGCGACGCACAATCCGGTGCTGCAGGGCTTTCGCGGTGCGATCGACACGATCCTGAGCGCTGTGTTTGTTGTTGCGGTTGATAGCGTTGCCGGCTGGTTCGAGGACAACATTCCCAACCACGCCGCCGTTGCTCGTGCCATCGACGAAAGCGATGCAAACAAAGCTCGCAAAGCCATGGAGCGAGTTCTTGGTTTGACCCACTCCCAATTGTCCAAGAAAAGTGTAGGCGCCGTTCGGCGGAACGCCAGGCCAAGCGGCAACCGTACCCTGAGGCAAGCGTGATGCTGTGGAGGCTCTATTCGGCACTTTGGTTCTGCGCTCCCTTCATAGTGCTCCTCATTCTATGGGCCGTTTTCATCCCGTATTTTGACGTCAATCCCCGGCTGTTTCCTCACCTCTCCTCCGTGGTCCAGGCTGGAATTGAGGGAATAAAAGATGGCACCCTTATTCAGCACATCGGTGCAAGCCTGTTGCGCGTCGCCGTTGGCACAGTGCTCGCCCTGTTGATCGCGATCCCCTTGGGCATCGCGATGGGCGTGAGCCCGATCATCTCGAGCTTCCTGACGCCCCTGTTCAGGTTTTTCTCGGTGCTGGCTGGCATCGCATGGATCCCGATCGCGACGCTATGGTTCGGCTATGGCTTCGGCGCCATCACCTTTGTGATCTTCAATGCCGTGTTCTTCATCGTGACGTACAACACGCTTCTCGGTGTATCGACCATTCCCTTGCAGGTGCGTAATGCGGCCGCATCGCTCGGTGCAGGACGATGGGCGATGTTGACCGAAGTGCTGCTGCCGGGGGCGCTTCCCAATATCGTCACCGGCATACGCACCGGGCTGGGCTTTGCCTGGCGTGGGCTGATCGCAGCCGAGATGATCGCCACCAACGTGGGCCTCGGTTACATGCTGTTCGTGGCGCGCGACTTCTACAGAACGGAAGTGATCGTGCTTGGCATGATTGTGATCGGCGTGCTTTGGCTCCTGCTCGACCGACTGGTCTTGGCACCAATCGAGCGCGCCACCATCGAACGCTGGGGCATGGTGCAGCGCGCATGAAGCAGTTTCTACTCAAGATGTGGAGCCACTGCGTTCGCCTGACGGCGCGTTGGCCGTCGATCGCGTCCATCGCCCCCTTCATTCCGGTGGTCGCTGCGTGGTGGATCGTCACACAGCTGCAAATATTCCCGCGCGTGTTCCTGCCTGGACCGGCGGAGGTCGTGCGCTCGTTTGGGTCACTGGTCTATACGGGCATCCTTCCGGCGTACCTGCAGGACAGCATCGTGCGCTTGGCCGTCGGTGCTTTTTGGGGGGTCGCCCTCGGCATTCCGCTCGGAATCCTGGTTGGTCTCAACCAGCGCGCGCGTACGGCGCTGTGGCCGCTGCTCCTGTTCTTTCAGGCCATTGGCGACATCGCCTGGCTGCCGATCCTGGTGATCTGGTTCGGCTATGGCCTCACGACCATCACGGTCGTCATCGTCTACACGGTCATCTTCCCGGTTGTCCTGAACACGGTGCTGGGCGTACGCTCGATTCCCATCACCCTGCACCGCGCGGCCCAGAGTCTGGGTGCCTCACGCATTCGCATGTTGTGGGAAGTGGTGTTGCCGGGAGCGCTGCCCAACATCGTGACCGGCCTGCGCAACGGGCTCGGCTATGGCTGGCGCGCTCTGATCGCAACCGAGATTATCGTCGGCACCAGCGGTATCGGATTTCTCATGTTCGACGCGCGCCGCTCCGGGTCCGTCGTCGAGATCCTGCTCGGCATGATCATCCTGGGAATTCTCTGGTACATCGTCGACAGCTGGATACTGGCACCGATCGAGCGGGCTACGGGACAGCGGTGGGGGATGGTGACGCGATGAAGGATCTGACCATCCGCAATCTGTCGAAGACGTATTTCGACCCCTATGCCGGAACCAACGTCACCGCAGTGCATGACGTGTCACTGAAGGTGGAACAGGGAGAGTTCGTCTGCATCGTCGGTCCTTCTGGCTGCGGCAAGACGACGATCCTCAACATGATCGCGGGCTTCATCCCGCACACGGGCGGCGAGATCTTGGTTGGCGGCCGTCCGGTCAAGGGGCCTGGCCCTGACCGCGGCGTGGTGTTCCAGTCTTTTGCCCTGTTCCCGTGGCGAACCGTGCTCGAGAATGTCGCCTTCGGTCCCAAGATGCGCGGCGTCCGCAAGGTCGAACGCGAGAAGATCGCGCATGAATATCTGGCGCTCGCCAAACTGACCGAGGCAGCCGCGCGCTATCCCGCCGAACTGTCGGGCGGCATGCAGCAGCGTGTCGGCGTGGTGCGTGCGCTGGCGAACGAGCCGGACGTGCTGCTGATGGATGAGCCGTTCGCGAGCGTCGATGCCCAGACCCGAATGACGCTCCAGGAAGAACTGACGCGCATCTGGCAGGAGAAGCGGCCGACGGTCATCTTCATCACGCATGACGTCCAGGAAGCCGTGTTTCTCGCCAATCGGGTGGTCGCGCTGTCGAAGGGACGCGTGCTCGATGACATTGCCGTTGACTTGCCACGGCCCCGATCGTGGGACGCGCTGAACGACGATGCGCGGTTCAAGGAATTGTCGAACCGCGTCCTTCAACTCGTGCGGTCGGCTTGAGCCATGTTGAAAGATGCCCTTCGATCGCGAAAGGCGCACATCCTCATGGCGGTGGCGGTCGGCTATCTGGCCTGGCAGCTTTGGCTGACCATCGCCGCGCCGCGAAAGATCGTGAACTTCGCCGGTGGCTCGGACAAGGTGAACATCCTGGTCGTGCTGCCGTTCGAACCTGAACGTTTTCACGTTCAGCTGATGCAGACGTACGGCCGGGTATCCGGAACACAAGAAAAATCCGTTGAAGTTCGAGGAGTGAAACGCGCGGACTTGACGACCGTCGCCCGGCCTTACTGGGTGACGCGCATCGAGCCGCTTCAACCAGGGGGATGACCCAAATGCGACGACTTGCGATGCTGCTCTGCGCCTTGTTGCTGCTGCCGTCACTTGCGTTGGCGCAAGCCAAGGATCCCATAAAACTCAAGGTCGGCATGGTGGCAGCGGTAGACATGCTGGCGCTGCCGATTGCGCTGGAGCGCGGCTTTTTCGAAAAATACGGGCTCGACGTGACCATTGCTCGCCCATACGCAACCGGCGTCGATGCGCTCAATGCGTTGCAGGCAGGTGAAACCGACATGGTGCAAGCCGGCGTTCCGGCCATCGGCGCGATCCTACGCAACATGGACCTGGTTTTCTTCGGTAACTTCAGCGGCAACGCCACGAAGCTTGGGTCCGATGCCACGCTCGCCCTCATTGCCAACGGCGACTCTGGAATCGTCAAAGGCGACTTGAAAAGTCTGAAGGGCAAAAAGATAGCGACCTCCTTCGGCACGATCAATCATCTCTACATTCTGGGCTTGCTCGAAAAGGCCGGCCTCGCGGCGACCGACGTGACGCTGATCAACACGCCGCCGCCGGAAATGAGCGTGGCGCTGCTTGCCAAAGGCGTGGATGCATTTGTGTGCTGGGACCCGGCACCGGTGATCGCTATGAAGGACGTGCCGGGGGCTGTCGAGGTGATCCGCGGGGGCGACGTCATCTCTTATCTCGGATTCAATATCGCGCTGCGGCCTTGGGTGGAGAAGAATGGGGCAACGATCGAGAAATTCCTGGCAGCCGTATCGGAGGCCGACCAGTGGATGCGCAAGAACCCCAAGCAGGCCGCGTCCATCGGTACGCGGTGGATCCCGGGGTTGAAGCTCGACGTGGCGGAGACCGCGATGCAGTACAACGTCCAACAGGTGGACCGCCGCATTTCCGCGCACAACTATCGCGCGCTTTGGAAGGCGCAGGATACGCTGCAGCGGCTGGGCGTAATCAAGTCGGTGTTCGACGTGAACAAGCACATCGAGCCCAAATTCATCCTTAACGTGATGAATACCTATCCGGACCTGTTCTCCGATCTTCAGCCCATTCCGGCAGATGTGGCAATTAAACCGGGCTTCGTGTTCAAGCCCTGAAGCTGAGTGTTGCCGCGCACCCTGAAGCTGGTGCGCGGCAACAAACTTCGTATCTCCAACACAAGCCAACGCTTTCAGAGCGTCCATCCGGTACGCTGCGGCGTCTCGATTCACTCACACTCATCACTGGAAGGCTGGGTCGCCCGGTCAAGCCGGGCGATGACAGCGAGCTTGTGGCGCGACCGCCGCGGCCGCAAAGAGCCTTACGACTCGATCTTCACGTACTCGAAATCGCCGGGCTTGTTGTCGATGCCGACCTTGGGCGGCGAGATCCAGGATGCGTACTTGCCGGTTTCGGTGACGGGCTGCATCAATGAGGTGATGAAGTCGCCGTCGCTCGCCGACGGCAGCCACTCGTCCTTGCGCTTGGCCCAGGTGGCATCGTCGATCAGGATGCCGTCGGGCGTCGCGTGCACGTCCTTGAACTCGCCGATGTGGCGGTGGAAGGCGACGTTGGGCAGAGTCAGCTTGAAATCATAGCCCGCGGTCGAGATCACCTTGTTCCAGCGCAGCATGCCCTTGACGCAATCCTGGCTGTAATCGTCGCGCAGGCGCATGTTGAGCGCAGTCAGCGCCGGCTCGTCGACCAGTTTGATCTCGCCGTTGATCAGCTTGAGCACCGGATAGGTGGAGTTCTTGAGCTGGTGATCGTCCTCGATCTGGGTCTCGTGGTAGCGGCCCTTGATGCCGGCGTTGAAGGCGTTGGCCGCATTGGTCGAGACTTCCGAGCCGAACAGGTCGAGCGAGAGCGTGTAGTGCAGGTTCAGCTTCTTCTGGATGGTCGGGAGATCGATGACGCCGAGCGCGCGGACTTTCGCGATGTCGGTGGGATCGGTGATGCCGGCCGCGCGCATCGCATCGCAGGTGCGCTGCACGACGCGGGTGATGCCGGTCTCGCCGACAAACATGTGGTGCGCTTCCTCGGTGAGCATGAAGCGGCAGGTGCGCGACAACGGATCGAAGCCCGATTGAGCGAGGCTGTGCAGCTGCATCTTGCCGTCGCGGTCGGTGAAGTAGGTGAACATGAAGAATGACAGCCAGTCCGGCGTCGCCTCGTTGAAGGCACCCAGCATGCGCGGCGCATCGGCATCGCCGGAGCGGCGGCGCAGCAAATCGTCGGCTTCCTCGCGGCCGTCGCGGCCGAAATATTTCTGCAGCAGGTAGACCATGGCCCAGAGGTGACGGCCTTCCTCGACATTGACCTGGAACAGGTTGCGCATGTCGTAGAGCGAGGGCGCGGTCTTGCCGAGATGGCGCTGCTGCTCGACCGAGGCCGGTTCGGTGTCGCCCTGGATCACGATCAGGCGGCGCAGCATGGCGCGGTGCTCCCCAGGGACTTCCTGCCAGGCCGGCTCGCCATAGTGCTCACCGAACGGAACGACGCGGTTCTCTTCCTGCGGCGCCAGCAAAATGCCCCAGCGATATTCGGGCATGCGCACGTAGTCGAACTTGGCCCAGCCGCGCGGATCGACCGAATAGGCCGTGCGCAGATAGACCAGCGATTCCTGGAAACCTTCCGGCCCCATGTCGCTCCACCAGTCCATGTAGCCGGGGTGCCAGCCCTCCAGCGCCTTCAGCACCTGGCGGTCTTCGGCGAGGTTGACGTTGTTCGGGATCTTGGTCGAGTAGTCGACGTTCATGATGTTCATGTTCATGGCCGTGCTCTCCTTGGTTTCTTTGTCCCGGACGCTGCGCAGCGCGAAGCGGTGCGCTGCTGAGCCGGAACCTACTCTCGTCTGGCTGGGTCCCGGTTCAGCGCAGCGTCACTTCGTGCCGCAGCGCGCCCGGGATACAAACGTCGCTACACCCGCGTCATATCGAATTTCGGCTTCTGGCCGCTGCCGTAGCGGCGCAGCGCGCCTTCCTCGCCGACCGCGTTCGGGCGCTGGAAGATCCAGTTCTGCCATGCGGTGAGGCGGGCGAAGATCTTCGATTCCATCGTCTCGGGGCCGACGAAGCGCAGGCTCGCTTCCATGCCGGTGAGGCTGTCGGGCGAGAAGCTGGCGCGTTCCTCGAGGAACACGCGAACCTCGTCGTCCCAGTCGATGTCGTCGAGCGCGAAGGTGACGAGGCCGAGCTCTTCGGCCTGCTCCGCGTCGAGCGCAGTGCCGAGAGTCGCTTCCGCACGCTCCACGTCGGCCGGATCGGCCTGGAAGCGCGATTGCAGCCGCGTCAGGCCATGGCTCATCGGATACGGGCCGAAATTCATGGCCGACAGTTCGATCGACGGCGGCGGGCGGTTGTCGCCCTGGCGCGTGCCGATCAGCATGTAGGAGCGGTCGGCGGCGAAGACGAGCTCGGCGAGCGTGCCGGCAAAGCAGGAGCCGGGCTCGACCAGGGTCACCAGCGTGCGCGAGGTGACGTCGACGCGCTTGAGCACGCGCTTCCAGTAATGCCTGATCTCGTTGACCAGCCAATGCTCCTTGTTGGCTTCGAGGAACGCATCGCAAGCGAGTACATGGGCGCGATCGCCATGGCTCTTGAACACCAGCATCGCGATCTCGAGCTCGTTGATGCGCAAGTGCAGGATGGCGTCGTCGAGCTCTCGCGCCACCTGGAGCGGCCAGAACGAGGCGCCCTGCGCCATCATGCCGTCGATGTCGGCCGGTGGCGCGGCCTCTGGCGCCTTGATCGAGATGGTGGCGATCCGCGCCGCGCGATCGATGTCGACGGTGACGAAGCCGTAACGGATGCTGTTTTCGTCGATGACGCGCTTGAGCGGCGTCAGTGCGATGCCCTTGCCGCTGCCCTTGCGCTTGGAAGCGGCCGCGAACTCCCTGGCGCGCTCGGCGATCCTGGCTTCCAGCTTGGAATTCGGCGCGATCTCGTCGACGAGGCGCCATTGCACGGCGCGCTTGCCCTTCACGCCCTCCTCGATGGTGCAGAAGAAATCGGCGTGATCGCGGCGCACCTTGCGCTTGTCGACGACGCGCGTGAGACCACCGGTGCCGGGCAGCACCGCGAGCAGCGGCACTTCGGGCAGCGCTACGGCGGACGAGCCGTCATCGGCGAGGATGATGTGATCGGTCGCGAGCGCCAGCTCATAGCCGCCGCCGGCGGCCGAGCCGTTCACCACGGTGATGAAGCGCTGGCCGGAATTCTCCGAAGAGTCTTCCATGCCGTTGCGGGTCTCGTTGGTGAACTTGCAGAAATTGACCTTGTGCGCATGGGTCGAGCCCGCCAGCATGCGGATATTGGCGCCGGCACAGAACACGCGGTTCTTGGCCGAGCGCATCACCACGACCTTGACCTCGGGATGCTCGAAGCGCAGGCGCTGGAGCGCATCAGCAAGCTCGATGTCGACGCCGAGATCGTAGGAATTGAGCTTGAGCAGGTAGCCCTCGAACAGGCCGCCGTTCTCGTCGACATCCATGGTCAGCGTCGCGACGTCGCCCTCGACCGCGAGCTTCCAATGCTTGTAGCGGGACGGTTCGGTCTGGAAATCGATGAATGTCGCGCCGCCTGCGAGGCGCCGATCTTCCCCGGCCATGGGTCATCCCTGAGCTTGATTGTGGGTTCTTGGCTTGATCGTTAGATGCACAATAGTGCATATTTTCGGATGCGTCTAGCTCTCAATACCCATAGCATGCACTTTGTTTCATGTCACCCGCTCTTAGCCGCCATCACGCCGCGCGTCCTTGCAGGCCCTGATCGTCGCGCAGGGCCGCTCCTGCGAACTGCTCGATCGCCTCGAGCGTCGGCCCGGGTGCTTCACGATGCGGAGAATGTCCCGCGCCTGGAATGATCTTCGGATCGACCGGGCAGTAGCACTCTTCCTGCGCGATCTCGACCTGACGCAGGGTGCCATATTGGTCGTCGGCGCCTTGCAGGACCATGATGGGGACGCGGACATAGGCCAGGTATTCCGAGACGTCCCAATCGCGGAACTTCGGATCGAGCCAGGCGCCGTTCCAGCCGTAGAAAGCGTTGTCGACGTCCTTGTGCCAGCGCGCCAGTTTTGCCCTGAGGTCCGTGGTCTCGAACGTCGTCTTGATCGCGGCGATGGATTTGATCGAGATGTCCTCGACGATGAAATGCGGCGCGATCAGCACGAGGCCGTTGAGGCGATGATCCTGATGCGCCCCGGCATAGATGGTGGCGATCGAGGCTCCATCGGAATGGCCGAGCAGGAGACCACGCTTGAAGCCGATCATGTCGAGCAGCTTCGGCAGCACGTCCAGCGCCTCGCGATGCATGTAGTCGAGCGGCCGCGGCAGTGCGACCGGGCTGGACTGGCCGTAACCCGCGCGCGAATAGATGAAGATGCCGGCGCCGGTCGCCTGCTGCAGCTTTTCCGGAAAGTCGCCCCAGAGGCCGACGCAGCCGAGGCCTTCGTGCAGCATCACGATGGTCGGCGCGTCGGCCGCCTGCGGCGCGAGCCATTTGTATTCGAGGCTGGCGCCATCGATGCTGAGGAATCCGGTGGGGGTGAGATTGGTCATGCTGTCACTCTTCTTAGCGCAATGAGCAGAAGGTGCTTCCGCGCACTCAGGCGTTCCCTCCCCCCTTGTGGGGGAGGGTCAGGGAGGGGGGTGCCACACGGGGATTCTCTCGAAGGCGCGGGCGCGGCGTGCGCAGCTCACCAACGACCGCGGCACCACCGCTGCGGCTACCCCTCTCCCCCGCCCTCCCCCACAAGGGGGGAGGGAGCGCAGCGGTGCTTGAGGCGATAGAACGCGTCATATGACACACCATGCCGTTCAATTCGCGCCCTCCCGCAGCTTGAACCGCTGGATCTTGCCCGTCGCCGTTTTCGGCAGCGAGTCCACCACGTCGATCCAGCGTGGATATTTCCATGGGCCGATCTTCTGCTTGACGTGCTCCTTCAGCATTTCCTGGAGATTACTCGTCGTCACGCCCGGGCGCAGCACGACGAAGGCCTTCGGCTTCAACAGCCCTTCCGGATCGGCCTCGGGCACGACAGCGGCTTCCAGCACGGCGGGATGCGAGATCAGCGCGCTCTCGACCTCGAACGGTGAGACCCAGATGCCGGAGACCTTGAACATGTCGTCGGCGCGGCCGCAGAAGGTGTAGCGGCCCTCGGCGTCCCTGACATATTTGTCGCCGGTTCGCGTCCACGGTCCCTCGAACGTGCGGCGGCTCTTGTGGCGCTGATTCCAGTAGCCTTCGCCGGCCGAGGGCGCATCGACCAGGAGCTCGCCGACCTCGCCGTCGGCAACGTCCTGGCCGGCCTCGTTGACGAGCCGCACCGCATAGCCCGGCACCGGTTTGCCGGAGGAGCCGTATTTGATGTCGCCGGGCGCATTCGAGAGAAAGATGTGCAAGAGCTCGGTCGAGCCGACGCCGTCGAGAATGTCGACGCCGAAGCGCGCCTTCCAACTGTTGCCGACCGATTCCGGCAGCGCCTCGCCGGCCGAGGTGCAGATGCGCAACGCCTTGCCACCGCGCTCGCTTTTCATCGTCTCGTCGTTCAACATCGCCGCAAACAGCGTCGGCACGCCGTAGAAGATCGACGGGTTGTAGCGGTTCATCAGGTCGAACATGCGCGCCGGCGTCGGCCGCTCGCTGTTCAGGATGACGCTGGCGCCGATCGACATCGGGAAGGTCAGCGCATTGCCGAGGCCGTAGGCGAAGAACAATTTTGCCGCGGACAGACAGACATCGCTCTCGCGAATGCCGAGCACCTGCTTCGCGTAGGTGTCCGCGGTCGCCTGCAAATTCGAGTGCAGATGGCGCACGCCCTTGGGCATGCCGGTCGAGCCGGACGAGTACAGCCAGAACGCCGGCTCGTCCGGATGCGTCGCGGCAGTGGTGAACCGGTCGCTCTCGCCCGCGAGCTCCTCGGCGAGCTGCTTGTGACCGTTCTGCTTGGCGCCGGAGACCACGACATGCTCGAGATCGGGCATGCGGCCGACGACGTCCCTGATGATCGGATAGAGCGCTTCGGACACGAACAGCACGCGCGCGCGGCAGTCGGCGAGGATATAGGCGTACTGGTCCGCGGTCAGCAGCGTGTTCAGCGGCACCGGCACGACACCGGCGCGGATCGCGCCCAGGAACACGATCGGGAAATCGACCGTATCCAGCATGATTATCGCGACGCGTTCCTCGCGGCGGACGCCGAGCCGGCGTAGCATGTTGGCGGCGCGCCGGGTCTGTTGCTGGAGCTCGCGATAGCTGAGCCGCGAGACGGTGTCGTCGAAGGCGAGCTTGTCGCCGCGGCCCGCCTCGACGTTACGGTCGAGCAGCCAGGTCACCGCGTTGTAGGATCCCTCGCTCACGGACATCTCCCCCGAATTTAGAATTATAATTCATAGAAAGACACCACGGCGGCTTGCTGTCAATGCCAGCAGGCACTATGTTTCATTAAAGCGCGCCGCAGGACTTCCTTCAAGAGGACATCCGTAAAGAAGTCTCATGACCGAAAGTCCCGACGCCGAATCCCAATTTCTCGAACAGCTCGGCCAGCGTGTGCGCACCATGCGCGCGCTGCGCGGCATGTCGCGCAAGGTGCTCGCCAAGGTCTCGGGGATCTCAGAGCGTTACATCGCGCAACTCGAAAGCGGCAAGGGCAACGTCTCCATCGTGCTGCTGCGCCGCGTCTCCGACGCGATGGGCGCGCATCTCGAAGATTTGCTGCCCTCGCCCGATCCGACGCCGGACTGGCAGATGTTTCGCGATCTCCTGCGCAAGGCAACGCCCGCGCAGATTGCGCAGGCCAAGGATCTGCTCTCCGGCGGTAGCGCAACCGCGCCACGGCGCGCACCGTTCTGCGGCATCGCGCTGATCGGCCTGCGCGGCGCCGGCAAGTCGACGCTTGGGCGGATGCTGGCGAAGAAGATCGGCTGGAGCTTCGTGGAGCTCAACAAGGAGGTCGAGCAGCAGAACGGCCTCTCGGTCGCCGAGATCATCGCGCTCTACGGCCAGGAAGGTTTTCGCCGCATGGAGCAGGCGGCGCTGCAACAGCTGCTCGCGCGCAACGAGCTGATGGTGCTGGCCACCGGCGGCGGCATCGTCTCCGAGCCCCTGACCTTCGACCAGGTGCTGACCTCATTCTACACGATCTGGCTGAAGGCCGAGCCCGAGGAGCACATGGCGCGCGTGCGCCGCCAGGGCGATCTGCGCCCGATGGCCGACGACCGCTCCGCGATGGCGGAGCTGCGCAACATCCTCTTGAGCCGCGAGCCGCTGTATTCGCGCGCGACGGCGGTGGTGGATACGGCCGGGCTTTCGGTCGATGCAGCTGCTGCGCGACTGATCGATGCGGTGCGGCCGGTGCTGCAGAACGAAGCCCGCAGCTTCGGTCTGCGCAGCGTGGCGCTGTAGGGCGAGCTGTATCCAATTGCTCCGCTGTCGTCCCGGACAAGCGCGCCACAAGCGCGCGCAGATCCGGGACCCATATGCCCAGGAAAGAGTCGTTGCGCGAGAGGGCAACCACAAGTCTTCGCAAAACAACTCCCTGTGGTTATGGGTCCCGGATCTGCGCGCGCTGGGGCGCGCTTGTCCGGGACGACAGCGAGGGTTTTGCGCGACCTGCGGCAACACTATATCAACGCTCAGCAGCAAGCTTCGGGACCGATGATGACCTCCACCGACGTCAGCACCTCCATGTTCGAGCGGATCGGCGGCAGCGCCACGATCGATCGTCTGGTCGACCGCTTCTACGACCGCATGGACACGCTGCCGGAAGCGAAAGTCATCCGCGCGATGCATGCGGACGACCTCGGTCTGATCCGGGTCGTCTTGAAGCGCTATCTCACGGAATGGACGGGCGGCCCGAAGCTCTATTCCCCAGAGAAGGGCCATCCGCGATTGCGGCAGCGGCACATCGGCTTTGCCATCGGTGATGCCGAGCGCGATGCGTGGATGCTCTGCTTGCGTGGAGCGCTGGAGGAGACGGTGATTGATATCGCCGCGCGCCAGGATCTCGACCGCGCAATGTCGGGCCTTGCTGACTGGATGCGCAACCGGCCTTGATACGGCAGCGCCTCGTCGCAAATCGAGGACGCGCCCATGCTCTCGCGCAATGCGCCATGCATTGCTTGAATTGAACTCCGGACAAATCGCACCGATGCGCCGCTGCACCCCTTCGACGGCGAAGGCCGCGCCCATATGCAATATGTCAATGACCGCGGCACCTATCACGACGTCCCGGCAAAGTTCCTGATGCGCGAGATGGCCAGTGAGGCGGAAGCGCGGCAGAGCACGGTCCCGTAGCGATAGACTTGGACGGGTGCCATCGCGACGCTATGCTGGGCGCGAACGAGCGAGACGCACGATGGACGCAACCGCCGATGTCATCCGTCGATCTGCCTCCCCCCGCCTTGCGCGGCTGGTCTCCAGCATATCGTTCTACCGCGAGCGCGGCATCGGATTGGCCGCCTTCCGGCATGCCGCACCGCTGGCACTGCCTCTGCTGGTGAATTTGGGGACACCTTTCCGTATCGCGCTCGGACACCGACCGGAAACCGCCGACGCTCGACCGAGTTTCGCGGCAGGTCTCTTTCCCGGACCGGTCGTGATCGAATCCGACGGGCGCGCCGAATGCGTTCAGGTCGATTTCACGCCGCTCGGAGCGTATCGCTTCTTCGGAGGCGCCGTACCCGATCTGACCGCGCGGATCGTCGGGCTCGACGACATTCTGGGACGGCACGGTAGTGAGCTCCGCGCCAGGATGGCCGAGGCGGTCGGCTGGCAGCGACGATTCGAGATCGTGGAAGACTTCGTGCTTCGCCGCGCCGTCCACGAGCCCTCGCCGGCGGTCGCTTTCGCCCTGGAGACGCTCTGGGAACGCGCAGGCGCGATCAGCATCGCCGCCATCGCCTCCGACATCGGCTGGAGCCGCAAGCATCTCACGCGTCGCTTCCACAACGAGATCGGCGTTCCGCCAAAGACGCTGGCCCAGATGCTGCGCTTTCATCGGGCCTGTGCGCTTGCCCGGACGGACGGCACAGGCGGCTGGGCCGCAATTGCAGCGGACGCCGGCTATGCGGACCAGGCGCATCTTGCTCGCGATTTCCGGATATTCAGCGGCGAGACGCCGACCGGATGGGCCGCGCGGCTCGATGTCGTCGATCCACGCCTGATGCGGGACGGCGGGGGCTAGCGCCAGGACGGCGCCACGACAGCGCGAGGCAACGTTCAGGTCCCATTTGTTCAAGCCGGCCGCCATGATCCGAACTAGGGTCGGCGTCGCAACAAGCTTGCCAGGACTTGCGCCGAGCTTGCACCGAACTTGCATAGAACTTGGAGGGTTTCATGAACCAGCCGAACGGCTACGAAGCGCCGCGCCTCTACCACACGATGCGCTGCAGGGATGCGGAGGCGATGATCGCCTGGCTGAAGAACGTTCTCGGCTTCGCCGAACACGTGGTGTACCGCAAGGAGGGCACGGTCATCCACGCCGAGCTGGCGTTCGGATCGTCGATCCTCATGCTGGGCGCGCATCGCGACGATGCCTACGCCAAGCGGGTTGGTGACATCAGCGGCCAGCGGACAGATGCCGTCTATCTGGCCGTTGATGATCCAGACGCGCTCTACGAGAAGGTGAAAGCCGCTGGCGCAAAGATCGAAATGGAGCCCTACACAACCGATTATGGCAGCCGGGATTTCGCCGCGCGCGATCCGGAGGGCGGCCTCTGGAGCTTTGGCACCTATTGGCCCAAAGTCGGCGAAGAGCCGCTCGCCGGATAGCCGGACGATCACGTCAGACGCGGCTCGGTGGCCGCGGCTCGGGCCCAGCCAGTCCGGTGCGAGAATGCGGGCTTCCAGGCCGGCTTGCTCGCTAGACCGACCAGTAATGCGGATGCGGATAGGACCGCGAACGGTCGCCCCAGTCGAACGCATCGCCATCGAACTCGCACGGGCCGCTACTGAGTTCGTCCAGCGTCAACTCGATCTGGAACGCCTCGCGGCTGGGGTCGTATTTCAGCGCGTTCCACTGGAGAGGGTAGTGATGATGGGTGCCAAGCAGTCCACCGGTCTTGATCACGGCATAGGCAACCATTCCACTCAGCTTGTCGAGCATCAGCCGTTCGATCGTGCCGAGCTTCGTCCCGTCGCGTCCATAGACGGCGACACGCTCCACGCGATCACTGGGAACCATGGTATGGTGCATGGCGTCCTCCCTGTTCTCTCATGCTTGGAGCCATTATAGCACCGGCTTCGAGACAACGGGAATGCAGCTACAGATTCTCTCGGGTCTCGACGGCGTCGACCGCAAGCTCGACCCCGGCCCCTCGGCGGACACGCCCTACGAGACCAAGGCGTCGCCATTGCCGAAATCATTGCGCGATGCGGTCGCCGCGCTGAAGGACGATCCCTTCTTCCGCGACAAGCTCGGGGCCGAATTCGTCGACTACTACACCCACATCAAGAACGCCGAGATCGATCGCTGCCTGTCCGAGGTGACGGACTGGGAGCATCGCGAGTATTTCGAGATGTTTTGAGCAAGTCCGGCCCAATCCGGCACCGATGGCTCACTTCAGCCGAATCGTGTCGACGCGCCGGCACGGAATACAATTGTAGGCGTGTTCCGAACGGAGCATGACGATTCCCGGCAGCGTCGCCAGGAACTTCATTGGCCGCCCGCATCTCGAGCAGATGAGGATCGGCGGATCATCTTCGCGATCGGAACTCATTCGACAACCAAGTCTGAAGCGCCGCACGATACTGCCTCGCCGCGCGCGCTTCATCTCGGGAGAACTACCGGCTTCTATCGGAATCCGGGCCGGCCTCAAGCCGGGGCATTATTTCACGCTCCCGTGAGGCGACTTCTTCCGGAAGTTCCGACGACATTGCGCCACTCCGGACGAAGCCATTTCCTCATTCCGCGAAAAACGCCGGAAAGACACGCGGCCTATAAGTGCATGCCATGATCAACAGCGGAGTTCGGTCATGTGGGATCAATTTTTCAGCCTGATCTATCGCTTGTCCTGTCGGACCACCCTGATCGAGATCGGCGCGCACCGCCTCGCGCGTTAGTTGGGCGCTGCATGCGAATTGGGTAAGGTCGATTGACCGGATTACGGGGAATGCAAGGCGCTGGCATTCCGCTGCTCAGCCGCGGGCGGACGAACTAGATTCCCAGATATTTGTGCTGCAGATCCGGCTCGGCCACGAGTTCGTCGGACGTGCCGCTCCACACCGTCCTGCCGCGCTCGATGATGTAGTGGCGGTCGCAGATGCGGGCGAGATGGTCGACATTCTTGTCGACGACCAGGATCGACTGCCCCCGGCTCTTGAGCAGCGACAGGCAGCTCCAGATTTCCTCGCGGATCAGCGGCGCAAGGCCCTCGGTTGCCTCGTCCAGGATCAGGAGTTTTGGATTGGTCATCAATGCGCGGCCGATGGCGAGCATCTGCTGCTCGCCGCCGGAGAGCTGGTTGCCCATATTGGAGGCACGCTCGGCGAGGCGCGGAAACATCACGTAGATCGCTGCCAGCGTCCACGGATTGCTGCCGCCGAAGCGGTCCGCGGCGGCGGCCACCAGGTTTTCGCGCACGGTGAGGTTCGGGAAGATCTGACGCCCCTCCGGAACGAGGCCTACGCCGAGCTTTGCGATCCTGTAGGACGGAAGCTGTCGCACCTCGGCGCCAGCGAAACGGATCGCGCCTGCGCGCGCCGGCGTCAGGCCCATGATGGAGCGGATGGTGGTGGTCTTGCCCATGCCGTTGCGGCCCATCAGCGAGACCATCTCGCCCGGCTTGATCGACAGCGACAGGCCGAACAGCACCTGGGACAGGCCGTAGCAGGTCTCGATGCCTTCGACGTCGAGCAATGTGTCAGCCATGATGCGTCACCACATGCTGATCACCGAGATAGGCGCGCTTGACGTCCTCGTTCTGGCGGATCGCGGCAGGATCGCCGGAGGCGATGACGCGGCCATAGACCAGCACCGAGATGCGATCGGCCAGCGCGAACACCGCCGGCATGTCGTGCTCGACCAGCACGATCGAGACTTCCTTGCGCAGCTCCTGGAGCAGTTTGACCATGCCCTGGGACTCGGTGACGCCGAGGCCGGCCATGGGCTCGTCGAGCAGCAGCAATTTCGGCTTGCTGGCCAGGGCGACCGCAAGCTCGACCTGGCGCCGCTCGCCATGGCTGAGCTTCGACACCAGAACATCGGCGCGATGCGCGAGCCCGACGCGGTCGAGCGCCGCATGGGCGGTATCGCGCAGGCCTCTTTCCTTGCGCGCGTTGGCGAAGAAGCGGAACGAGGTTCCGGCATGCGCCTGCGCCGCCAGCGCGACGTTGTCGGCGGCGGTGAAGTCGAGCAACAGCGAGGTGATCTGGAACGAGCGCGCGAGCCCGAGCGCACAGCGGCGATAGGCCGGTAGATCGGTGATGTCGCGGCCACCGAGCAAAACGCGACCGGAATGCGGGGAGAGATGTCCGGTGAGCTGACTGATCAGCGTGGTCTTGCCGGCACCGTTGGGGCCGATGATGGCGTGCAGCTCGCCGGATGCGACGTCGAGCGAGACGTGATCCGTCGCGATGATGCCGCCGAAGCGGCGCACCAGCTTTTCGACGCGAAGCAAGGGTTCAGCCACGGCCAGCCCTCCCCAGCGCGCCCATGATGCCGCCGCGGCCGAACAGGACGATCAGCAGCAGCAGCGGACCCATGATCAGCGCCCAATATTCGGTGATCTGCGACAGGAACTCTTCCAGCAGCAGGAACACCACGGCGCCCATGACCGGGCCGAACAGCGTGCCCATGCCGCCCAGGATCACCATCACCATGAGGTCGCCGGAACGCGTCCAGTACATCACGGCCGGGCTGATGAAATCGGTGTTATTGGCGAGCAGGGCGCCGGCAAGGCCGCACATGGTGCCGGAGATGACGAAGCAGACCAGCTGGTAGCGCTTGGCCGGGAAGCCGATCGCCTGCATGCGCTGCTCGTTGGAACGCAGGCCCTGCACGACGAGGCCGAAGCGCGAATTGACGATGCGCCAGATCAGGAAGATGACGCCGAACAGGCAGGCAAGGCAGAGATAGTAGAACTGCACGCGATTGCCGAGATCGAGCAGGCCGGAGAAATCGCTGCGCTTGTAGATGGTGAGGCCGTCGTCGCCGCCGTAACGCGCCAGCCCCGAGGCGACGTAATAGGCCATCTGGGCGAAGGCAAGCGTGATCATGATGAAGTAGACGCCGCGGGTGCGAAGCGAGAGCGCGCCGATCACGAGCGCGTACATGGCGGAGGCGGCGAGCGCGACCGGAAACTGGATGAAGCCGCTTCCCACGCCCTCCTGAGCGAGCATGCCGACCGCGTAACCGCCGATGCCGAGATAGGCGGCGTGACCAAAGCTCATCATGCCGCCAAAACCCATGATCAGGTTGAGGCTCGCAGCCGCCAGCGCCAGGATGATGATGCGGGTGAACAGCGTCAGGATGAAGATGTTGCCGGAGAGCTGCGAATAGAGCGGCAGCAGCACGAGGCCCGCCAGCAAAAGGGCCGTGACGGCCTTGCTCACCGTGATAGCCTTCATCGACGATTGGCCGGAAACAGCCCCTCCGGCCGCACCACCAGCACGATCGCCATCAGCAGGTAGATCAGCATGGACGACAGCGCCGGCGCGGCGGTGGAAGCAGCGGCACCGCTCAGCACCTGCCGCAACAGGTTCGGCAGAAAGGCGCGGCCGAGCGTGTCGATCATGCCGACGAAGATCGCGGCGAGGAACGCGCCGCGGATCGAGCCGATGCCGCCGATCACGATGATGACGAAGGCGAGGATCAGGATGTTCTCGCCCATGCCGATCTGCACGGTCAGGATCGGCGCCTGCATCAGGCCGGCAAGGCCCGCGAGCGCGGCTCCCAAACCGAACACCAGCGTGTAGAGCAGCTTGATGTTGATGCCGAGCGCACCGATCATCTCGCGATTGGAGGCGCCGGCCCGGATCAGCATGCCGATGCGGGTGCGCATCACGCCGAGATAGAGCAGCAGCGCGACCAGCAAGGCCACCACGATGATGGCGAGGCGATAGGCGGGATAGTGAATGCCGGGCAGGATCGGCACCGGCACGGTGAGCCAGGCCGGCAGCGGCAGTGCAAGGCCGGCCGGGCCCCAGATCAGCCGCACGGCTTCGTTGAAGAACAGGATCAGGCCGAAGGTCGCGAGCACATGGTCGAGATGGTCGCGGCCGTAGAGATGCCGCAGCGCCGTCACCTCCAGCACGATACCGAGCACCAGCGTGGCCCCTAGCGCCATCAGCGCGCCGAGCAGGAAGCTGCCGGTCCAGGCGGCAAAGGTCGCGGCGAAGTAGGCCCCCATCATATAGAGCGAGCCGTGCGCGAGGTTGACGAGATCCATGATCCCGAACACCAGCGTCAGGCCGGCGGCGAGCAGGAACAGCAGCAGGCCAAACTGCAACCCGTTCAGGAACTGTTCGACGACAAGCAGCATCAAGACTCTTTCAGGCGCACGCAGCGTCGCGCCGATGTTCGAACAATGTCGCCATCAGTGAAAGAGCTCCCCCTGCCTCTTCAAGGCCGAAAAATGGGTAATGGCAGTATCGTTCCGAGGCAAGAGCGATTCGACACCAAACATGCACTTTGTTGCATGCCGATGCATGCGATCGAGATCGAGATCGACCCTTGCAAGAAGGCTGCCGCGCAGGCTGGGGCAACCTGCCGCACCCATGCGATCACCCTCTCGCCGGCGAACGCACGAGAGGGTGCAAATTTGTCGGAGTGCAGGGAGGTCTAGTGCGACGTCATCTGCCGGGGTAGATCATCGGGTTCGGCGAGCCCGCTGTTGGCCGTCGTGGCTTCGAGCGCTGCCATCCGGAACAGATAGGCGAGCGTCGCCAACCCGGCGTCTTCCGCCATCTCCGCCAGTTCGAGCGCCATATCGGACATGTAGCCGAGATTTTCGTCCTTCGTTTGCGCCATGATCTGGCTGTCCCGCATCATGTTCGACATCTCAGGCGCTCTTTCGTTGCGCGGCAGCGAAGCCGCAAAGGTTGGCACGGGCGACGGCATCCAGTCGCGGGCCGTCTTGCTGCACTATGGAAGCCATGCCGATCCGATCATGCAGGGCATCGAGAGTCTCGCGGCGAATGTCGATGGTCGCCGCCATGGTCCATGCGTTCTCCACCAGGGCCGGCAGGCCGAGCGGCGTGACGACGAACCCGGCCTCGTGGAAGCGCGGCAGCCACCACGTCTCCATGATCGCGCTGACCCGCGCGATTCCCTGATCGAGGCAGAACTCCTGCACCGCCGCCATCAGTTGCAGGTTGAGTGCGCCGTCGCGGCGATCGCGCACGACGAAGTAGCGCGACCATTCCCAGATCAGCGGATCGGCCGGGCAGCCGCGGACCGCCGCCAGATGCGGGAACACCTCGCTCATCATCGAAGGCTTGGTGGTCGGGTAGAGCCGATGACCGCCGACGACGCGGCGCTCTTCCAGCGCCAGCAGATAGACGGTGTCCTCGTCATCATAGGAATCGATCTCGCGGCCATCCGGCCTGCGCAGCGTCTCCCAGCGCCGCTCCTCGACGAAAATGTCGTGACGCAGCCGGAAATGCTGCTCGATCACGTCTTCATAAAGGTGGCGATTTACCGCGGAAATTGCGTGAATCATGAAAACCCCCATTCATCCTCAATGGAGGCAGACTCCGCGAAAAGACGCCGATCCGATATTGGGAAATTTCCCAGTGAAGCGCCTAGGGAGCGATGATCTTGTTGCGAATCGCCAGCGCTACCGCATGCGTACGGTTGACGGCACCGAGCTTGCGCGCGGCGGTTGCAAGATGCTCTTCGGCGGTACGCTGCGTGATGTGCAGGATCTCGCCGATCTCCCAGGCCGACTTCCCCTGCGAAGCCCAGGCGATCGCCTCGCGCTCGCGCGGAGTGAGGCGCGTCGACGGATGTGGCACCGGTTCGAGCAGACGCCGGATGTGATCGAAGCCATACATGGCCATCAGGTGCAGCGCCGGCTTGCTGCGGGGATTGAGGTCGAGATGGACGCCGCCGAGCGACACCGCGGCCTCATAGCCGGTCAGCCCGTGGATCGGCACGATGAAACCGCGCGACATGCGAAACTCGCTGGCGCGATTCATCACCTCGGCTGCGTTCGGCTCGAGCTCGGCGTCATAGGGGGCTTCCGACCACTCGAACGGATTGACCGACTGCCGGCAGAGCCGCACCACGGGATCATAGCGGTCGTAATTGTTCTCGGTGTAGAGGCTGAACCATCCCGCCGGCCAGCGCTTGGCAAGCACCATCTGCGCGAACCGCTGGTCGGGATTCGGCAATCCCGTCACGATGATGGTTTCGAAGCCAAAGCGACCAAAGGCCGCTTCGAGCGCATTCATGGCTTCTGGAACCTTGCGGTAGGCCTGCAGGCCTTCGATGAAGTCGAGCGCCTCCCGGCCATAGTCTACGGCGGACATCGGTGCGTTTCCTGACCCTCGCCGCTTCCGTATAGCACGTATCCGCGAACTGCCTCAAATGGCCGTGGCCGTAGTTTCCCGGTGCCGACCCGCTCTGAAGATTTAAACTACTTGTGGCAGAATTTACGCCGCGATACACCTGAAATGTCTGAAGCGGGAAACCAATGATGGAAGACGAGGACATCGCCCTCAACAGCGTGCTCGGCCTGGAATTGAACCGCGTGTTTTTTGCCGTCCGCGAAACGGCGAACAAGCAGAAGATCATCGAGTTCGCGCGCAAGGTGCTGCAAAGCGAGCACGCGGAGGCGGCCGAGAACGTATCGCCCGAGGGCCCGGCGAGCTAGCCATCGCAGTTGCAACAAACGACGCCGATGCAACACATCGCGCGGCGACGCGGCCCTTCCATTTGAGCGCGCAGATTTTAGTCGAAACTCTCTGGCCGAAAATTTGGTTTCCCTTCTCCCCTTGTGGGAGAAGGTGGCGCGATGTCCAGACCGGATAGATAGGTAACACAGTAGACCGGATGGATGGGTGACAGTTCTCTGTCGGCTGGGAGGATCAGCCGATGCCTTGGCGGGA
>Ga0268296_1055_pt1 | contig 68412 bp, 70 predicted proteins | sample MetYM1_FD_191345 | JGI IMG/M metagenome (GOLD analysis project Ga0268296, IMG submission 191345) | Soil microbial communities from Anza Borrego Desert, Southern California, United States - Methylocaldum Y-M1 | ecosystem: Environmental > Terrestrial > Soil > Desert | place: USA: California... | reverse complement strand
TATGAAATCAACCCTCAGGTCCACTGTACAGCTCTCCCGCCAAGGCATCGGCTGATCCTCCCAGCCGACAGAGAACTGTCACCCATCCATCCGGTCTACTGTGTTACCTATCTATCCGGTCTGGACAGGAGTTGCCCTCTCCCACAAGGGGAGAGGGCGCAATAATGCGCAGCGTCTCAGCCTCAATTCACCACATAGACATCAGGGTCGGCGCTCGAGCTCGGCTTCTTGAAGGCGTTGCGCAAGGCCGGAGACATCGGGACGTTGTAGTTGAGGCCGTTCGGCGGGGTTGGCGATTGCAGCCACTTCTTGTAGAGCACCTCGATCTCCGGGCTTGCATAGAGCTCCGCTGTTGCGCGGTCGGCGAGCGCCTTGAATGGCGCATCCTCCCGCCGCAGCATGATGCCGTACGGCTCCGGCTTCGAGAACGCCTCCTCGCTGATCATGTAAGCTTGCGGCTCCTTCGACCGCGCGATGGCGACGGCGAGCTGCACGTCGTCGAGCGCGTAGGCCTGGGCGCGGTCGGTTTCCAGCAACAGGAAGGCTTCGGCCTGGTCCTTGGCCGGCATCACATTGATGCCGAGATTGCGCTCGGTGTTGACCTTGGCAAGCTGCGTCAGGTTGACCGATCCCGCCACCGCCGTGACCGCCTTGCCCTTGAGATCGTCGATGGTGTTGATCTTGGCGGCCTTCTTGGCCGCGAACCGCGTCGCGCTGAGGAAATGCGTGTTGGTGAAGGCGACCTGCCTCTGGCGGTCGGCATTGTTGGTGGTTGCCGAGCAATGCAGATCGAGCGTGCCGTTGACCATCAAGGGGATCCGGTTCGACGAGGTCACGGCGAGCGTGTCGACGGCGATGTCGGGCATGCCGAGCTGCTTCTTCACGGCCTCGACGATCCTGAGGCAGATGTCCATGGCAAAGCCGACCGGCTTCTGGTTGCCGTCCAGATAACTGAACGGGACCGAGGCCTCCTGGTAGCCCAGCGTGATCTTCCTGGTGTCCTTGATCTTCTGGAGCGTGCCCGAGAGGTCTTCGGCTGACGCTGCGCCGGCGATACTACTCAGGGCCAGGAAAAGAACGGGTAGACGCATCGGCTGCTCCTCAATAGGGTCGTCGACCTTGTCGCGACGGAATCGCGGAGGTGATAACCGACGCATGCAGCGCCCGCCAGACGGGGCAGCGACTACCAGCTATCGCACTTTTCAATACTGGGCGAACGGGAGCCGTTTCACTGGCACGTCAGCTGCTGTTCGAACCAGCCGCTCAACCGCTCCGCCAGGGGCGGCCACATCCGCTGGAAGTTCGCGAGCTTGCCCGCGCCGGTCCGATACAGGGCGCGCAATTCCTGCTCGATCGCCGGCAGATCAACGCCGCAACAGACCCCGTCCCTCACGATCGTCCTGCCCGCGACGACGACCTCCTTCACCAGGGACGCATTGCCGCGCGCGAACAGCAGCGCCATGGGGTCGACCGGCATGATCCGGTCGCGGTCGAGCCGGTCGAGATCGATCACGACGTAGTCGGCGGGGCTTCCGGTATCGAGCTCGCCGCTCCCGGGCGCGCCGGTGGCGCGGCGCCCGTTGCGGATGGCGAGCGAGAACATCTCGGCCGGCGTCCACGTCTGCCTGAAGCCGAGGCCGCCATGGGCCATCTGCACCAGCCGCATCTCGCGCAAGATGTCGTCGTCCTCGTCCAGCGCCAGCCCGTCGACGCCGACGGCGACGGCGCAGCCGCATTCGTGCGCGGCGGCGATCGGGGCGAGGCCAGAGCGCAGATGCATGTTCGAGCTGAAATTGGTGACGATGCGCGTACCGGAGGCCGCGATCATCTCAAGCTCATCCGGGCGCGCATGGATGCAGTGCGCCAGCGTCAGCCGCTCGGAGAGGAAGCCAACGTCGCGAAGCCAGCGCACCATGTCTGGAAAATTCTGATCGGCCCAGGCGCGCTGGTACACGGTCTCCAGCAGATGCATGTGAATCCGGCGGCCAGTCCGCGCCGAATTCTCCGCCACCGCTTCCAGCAGCGGCATCGAGCACCATTGCACGCCGGCAGGCCCGAGCTGCACGTCCACCATTGGACCGGCGATGGCCGAGGCAATGGCCTCCGTGAGTTCAATATACGCCTTTGGCGACATCGGCGCGCGGACGAACAGCTCCTCGACGGTCTTGCGAGCATCGCCGGAGAGACCCGAGAGCACCGGCTCGGCATCACCGTAGACGATCGGATTCTGGTCGCGCACGGCCATCGCAAACGCGATGCGGATGCCGACGTCGGACGCGGCCTTCGCGATGGCCTTGGCCTCGTCGACCAGGGGCATCGTCCCGCTCGGGCGCGTGTAGTGCACCATCATCGCCGCGCAGCCGGCCCTGGCCGAACGCGCCAATGCGGAGGCCGCGGTCAGATAGGGATCGACCGGCGTGCCCAGTGCGGTGCGCAGGATCCAGCTTTCCAGGGGCATGCCGACCGCGCCGAAGGACGATGCGGTGGCACGGGCGTGGTCATGGGCGTTGACGAAGGCCGGGATGACGAAGGAACGTGGCCCCGGCCCCGCTCCTTCCGCGATATCGGTAATGACACCGCCGTCGTGCTGCAGCACGACGTTGTCGCTGACACCGAGGTCAGGGCCACGGAACAGGCTCGTTGCCGAAATCTCCGTGGCCATGACCGTCGCTCCAAGACCCGTTGAAGATCAGTTGGCCGTATACACCAGCTCCCGCTCCGCGCGGGGCGGCAGGAACTCGCGCGAGAACACCTCCGCCGGCGTCGGCGTCCGGGCGAGCTGATAGCCTTCGACCACGATGCCGATGGCGCGTGTCATGCGGTCGTCCTTGATGTCGCCGATGCCGATCTCCTTCATCTCCGGCGAGACGATCAGCTTCTCGAAGGAATATTGCAGCCGGCGCTTCTCGACGTCGGCGTTGATGAGGTTGTCGTAGTTCGTCGCGGCCTTCATGCCGGCGTTCTGGTCCTTGGCGACCGCGATCGCGCCCTTGTTGATGGCGCGCACCAGGCCCGCGACGGCCTTCGGGTTCGAGGCGATCAGCTTGCGGGAGACCATCACGCCGTTGGAGTAGAGATCGAGGCCGTACTCACCGAACGAGAACCATTTGAAGTCCTTGTCCGGATCCTGGCGGTTGAGCACCAGGTTGAAATAGCTGGTGATATTGAAGACGAGGGCGGCATCGATGTCGCCCTTGATCAGCATCGGCTCCTGCAGGTTCGGCGCCATGTTGGAGATCTTGATCTTCTCGCCGTCGAGACCGTTCTTGCGCGTGAACACCGGCAGGAGGCGCGTCGTCGGCGTGCCCTGCGCGCCGCCGAGCGTGTGGCCTTCGAAATCCTTGATGGTGTTGATGCCGCTGGTCTTCTTGGCGACGATCGCGAACGGCGGCTGGTTCCACATCATGTAGACCATGACGGGCGCCTCCTGCGGCTTGGTCGCGGCATTCTGGATGATGGCGTTGACGTCGCCGAAGCCCGCGTCATAGGCGCCGGACATCACGCGCGTGACGGTGGCACCGGAGCCCTCGCCCTGGTCGATGACGACGTTGAGCCCCTCCTCTTTGAAGAAACCGTTGTCCTTGGCGTAGAAGAACGCGGCATCGCTGCCCTGGGTCTTCCAGCCCAGCGTGAACTTGATCGTGGTTTCCTGCGCCGTGGCGGCACCGGCGGACAGCGCCAATCCCAGCAGCGCGGCGGTTACGTTTCTCAACATCGAGACCTCCTCAAGCTTCGTTGCGTGACAGTTGGAAAATCAGGTTGCGATCACGTCGTTCTTGCGCGTCGCCCAGCCGGTGACCCGCCCCTCGATCAGCGAGAACACGACGTAGAGTGCGACGCCGAGCCCGGCGAGCACGAACAGGCCGGCAAAGACCAGCGGCACGTTGAAATTGGAGGACGCGGTCATCATGACGTTGCCGATGCCGCGGTTGGAGGCGACGGTCTCCGACAGCACCGCGCCGACGAAAGCGTATGAGATCGCGACCTTCAGCGAAGCGAAGAAGAAGGGCATGGTCCTGGGCAGGCCGACGTTCCAGAGGATGTCAAGCTTGCTGGCGCCGAGCGCCTTCAGCACGTCCTCGAGCTCGGGCTCGGTGGTCGCAAGGCCGGTGGCGATATTCACGACGATCGGGAAGAAGCAGATCGACAGCGCGGTCAGCACCGCCGGCACCGTGCCGGAGCCGAACCACAGCACGAAGATCGGTACCACCGCGACCTTGGGGATGGAGGAGAAGCCGATCAACAGCGGATAGCAGGTGTCGTAGGCCGTCTTCGACACGCCGATGATGGCTCCGAGGGTGACGCCGAGCGCGACACCGAGGACGAAGCCGAACATGGTGGTCGCCAGTGTCTGCACGATGTGCGGCCACAGCACCGGGAAGCGCTGGTACAACGTCAAGAACACCTGCGAGGGTCGCGGCAGCACGAGATCCGACATGCCGGTCATCAGGCAGAACAGCTCCCAGGCGACGAAGAACAACACGATCAGCCCCGCCGACCACGCCTTCTGCCTGATATCGATCCCGAACATCAGCCTGTCCCCTGCTCAGCCGCGCTGCGCGCATCCTCGATGAAGGTCCGCAGCTTCTGGTTCAGCGCGACGAATTCCGGCTCGAAGGTCATGGCGACGGTGCGCGGGCGCGCAAATTCGACGCGGCTGTCGTCGAGGATGCGGCCGGGGCGCGCGCTCATCACGCAGATGCGACTGGCGAGAAAGCCGGCCTCGCGCAGATCGTGGGTGACCAGCAGCACCGTCGGCTTGTGCATCATCCAGAGGTTCTGCAGGATCGCCCACAGCTCTTCGCGGGTGAACTGGTCGAGCGCGCCGAACGGCTCATCCAGCAGCAGCATGCGCGGTTCGTGGATCAGGGCGCGGCACAGATTGGCACGCTGGAGCATGCCGCCGGAGAGCTGCCAGGGGTAATTGCTGCCAAAGCCCTTGAGGCCGACCTGCTCCAGCAGCGCGTTGGCCTTGTCGCGGAATTCGGTCTTGCGCAGCTTCCGGAAATTCGAGCGGAACGGCTCGACGATCTTCAGCGGCAGCATGATGTTCCGCTCGATGGTCATCCACGGCAGCATGGTCGGATTCTGGAAGGCCATGCCGACCCGCATCGCGCGCGCCGCGACTTCGCGGCCGCCGACGATGACGACGCCGCTGGTCGGCTGCACCAGGCCGCTGACCAGACGCAGAATGGTCGATTTGCCGCATCCTGACGGGCCGACCAGTGCGACAAACTCCCCGTCGGCGATCTTCAAGGTGGTCTTCGACAGGGCGGGCACGGCGCGGTCGCCGCGCCCGAAGGTCACGGAGGCCTCGGACAGCTCGATGGCCGTGGCGGCGGCGCCTTCGGGAACGGGCTGGCCGTCAAACTGGGCGTTGGGTTGCATGCGCATCACAGCCAAAGTGCATGCAAGCTAGGTGCCAGCCTGCCGTCCCCGCAAAATCAATGATTTGCCAGATACCCTCGGCGAACGGCCGGACTCGATTTAGGCAATCTGGACATTAAACTGCATGCAATTGGAGCGCCGGATCGCTGCAAGGCTGTGCTAACAAGGCTGTGCTAAAGAGAGGCTTCGACCCATCCCAAGGATTCGCCGATGGCGGCGCGCCCCAGCAGCAAGACTTCTGAATCGTCGGACAAGGTCAGCGTGATCTGCCGCGCGCTCCGGCGCGCGATCATCGAGCAGGCGCTGGAGCCCGGTGCCAAGCTGCCGGAGGATGCGCTTGGCGAGCGTTTCGGCGTCAGCCGCACCATTGCCCGCCATGCGCTGGGCCAGCTCGCCGCGGAGGGCCTGGTCGAGCTGCGCCGCAACCGGATCGCGGTGGTGGCAACGCCGAGCTGGCAGGAGGCGCGTGATGCCTTCGACATCCGCATCGAGCTCGAAAGACTCGTCGTGCGCCAGCTCGCGGGCAAGCTGACCAAGGCGCAGATCGCCGAGCTGAACGCCCATGTCGACGCCGAGGATCGTGCGCGCGGCGGCACGGATGCGGTCTCGATCCGGCTCGCCACCGAATTCCACATCCTCCTCGCGCACATGACGAACAGCCCGATCCTGGTGCGCTATGTCAGCGAGGTCGCCTATCGCTGCTGCCTGACGCTGTCGCTCTACAGCCGGCCGCATTCCAGCGAATGTGCCATCAACGAGCACCGCGCCATCATTGCCGCGCTCGCCAAGGGCGACGAGACCAAGGTGATGGAATTGATGCATCATCACCTGGATTCCGTGGCCAATCGCGCGCTGGTTGCTCCCACTCCGCAGCGCGGCCGCGACCTCCTCGATATCCTCGCGCCCTATGCCGACGAGGTGACGAGCGATCGCGTCGTCAAGCTGCCGAAAATCGCGCGGAGGGGCTAAGCCTCGATCCCGCGCTGAACGAGAATGCGCTCGGCGCTGTCGTTCCACACGTCCATCTTCACGATCTGCCCGCCCCTCACGACGAAGCGATCGACATAGCGGTTGCCCTCGAACGGCGTGCCGTCCATCCATTCGCCATAGAGCGTGCCGACGCTGTAGACGACAGTCTCGTCCGCGCCGGGGCAGACATCGAACCGGTCCATCTTCTTCTTGACCCAGCGATAGCGCTTCGCGTTGAAGCCGGTCGGCCCGCGCGGATGGTCGAACGTCCGCCCGCCGGTAAACGTGATGACCGTGCCCGGCTTCATATAGGCCGCAGCGGCGTCGGGATCCGGTATCATCGAAGCGGTGAGATAGGCTTCGACAATCTCGGCGTCAGTCATCGAACGTTCGGCTGGTGCGGGGGCGGACATGGCGGGTTCTCCAGGCGGGAGATATCTTACGATCCGCGCGCCAAAGTGCATGCACATTTTTTGAACAGTGGGGCGGCATAAGTGCACACAATCTGGAGCTGCCTGTTCCCTCAGCTTCGGCTAGGTTGCCATAGCTGAATCCGACGCCATGGCCATCGAGACCGCCTTCGACCTGATCTTCCGCAACGCGCTGTTGCGCTCATCCGCCGCACCCGTCGATATCGGCGTGAACGGCGGCCGCATCGCCGCGATCGAGCCGAAGCTGACCTGCGAGGCCGCCGAGGTCGACGTCGACGGCCGCCTCGCCCTGCCCGGCTTCGTCGACACCCACATCCATCTCGACAAGGCCTGCCTGCTCGGCCGCTGCGGGCACGATCACGGCAGCGTCTCGGAAGCGATCCGCGCCGTCGCCGCGATGAAGAAGGATTTCACGATCGAGGACGTCTACGCACGCGGCGCAAAGGTGCTTGAACGCGCCATCGTCAACGGCACGACGCGGATGCGCACGCATGTCGAAATCGACCCCCGCATCGGTCTCCGCGGCTTCGAGGCGGTCAAGGCGCTGAAGCGCGATTACGCCTGGGCGGTCGATCTCGAGCTCTGCGTCTTCCCGCAGGAAGGCCTCACCAACGATCCCGGAGCCGAGGAGCTGCTGATCCAGGCGCTGCGCGAAGGCGGCGAGGTCATCGGCGGCTGTCCCTACATGGACACCGACCCGAACGCCCATCTCGCGCGCATCTTCGATCTAGCCCAGGAATTCGACGTCGATGTCGACCTTCATCTCGATTTCGACCTCGACCCCTCGTGGTGGCACCTCGACGAGGTCTGCCGCCAGACTGAGCAGCGCAACTACGGCGGACGCGCCGCGATCGGCCATGCAACAAAGCTGTCGGCGTTGCCGCCGGAGCCGCTCAAAGCCGCCACCGCGCAGCTGGCAAGCGCCGGCGTTGCCGTCACCGTGCTGCCCGCGACCGATCTCTATCTGATGGGGCGCGAGGCCACGCACAACGCGCCGCGCGGACTGACACTCGCCCACAAGCTTGCGGGCGACGGCGTCGTGTGCTCGGTCGCGACCAACAACGTGCTCAATCCCTTCACGCCGTTCGGCGACGCCTCACTGCTGCGGATGGCGAACTTCTACGCCAATGTCGCGCACGCCTCGGTGAGCGATTTCGACACCTGCCTCGATCTGGTGACCGAGCTGCCGGCCCGGCTGATGAACCTTGACGATTACGGCATCAAGGTCGGCAATCCCGCCGACCTTATCGTGCTCGATACGCAAGACAGCCGCTTCGCTATCGCCGAGTTGCCTGACGTCCTGATGGGCTTCAAGGGCGGCCGGCAGACATTCGCGCGGCTGCGGCCCACCCTGTTCACTCCCAGGAGCTGAGAGCGGCTCCGCTCATGTCCCGGACACCGCGATGTTGCACGCGGAAAGTTTTCAGACCGGCGGCGCGGTCTTGAGCTGATTACTTGGTGCGGTTGATCTTCGCGAGGATCCGGTCAGCCTCGGTCCGCCAATCCGCGCTGCGGGCGAAGTCTTCCGTGCCCCTGGGACCGAACAGCCCCTCATCGGCGAGATCAGCCACCCAGGCCTGCCGTTCGGCAGTGCCTTGCGCGGACCATGGCGTCAAACCCGCCTCGCGCACGGTCTCGGCGACCTCACGCACCTCCTCGGCGCGGCGACGGCCGTGCTCGATCACGCGCTGGAAGACATAGGCGCCCTGCTTCTCCCAATCGATGCCGGGAAAAGTTTCCGCGAGCGAGGCCAGCACCGCATCCTCGACGCCATAGGCCCGTGCGGTCGTAAAACTTTCGATGACCATAGCTTCCAAGCCCTTGATCATGATGCTGCGGCACATCTTCACCGCGGAGGACACTCCGAGCCTGTCGCTCGCAACCTTCGCGGCAAAGCCGATCGCGTTCAGCAGCGGCTCCAGCTCCCTCGCACCGAGCCCACCGAGCAGCAGCGGCACCTTGATGCGATAGGGCGGCACCGAGGTCATCACCGCGCCCTCGACATAGCGCCCGGCCGCGCCGTCGATCAGGGCGGCGGCGCGCTGCTTGGCGCCCGGCGCTGCCGAATTGAAATCGAGAAACCAGGTACCCTGATTGATCGCCGCCGCGCAGGCCTTTGCGACCGGAACGGCCTGGCTCGCGGTGACCGCGGAGATGATGAAATCGGATTTCGCGGTCAGCTCGGCGTGAGACGCTGCGAGCACCACGCCGAATCTTGCCGCATGCTCCTTCAGCGGTGCAGCCTGCTCGCCACCGAGCTTGATATCGTAGGCTGACACCTTGATATCCTGCTGGCGCAAGTCCTCGGCCAGGATCCGCCCGACCTCGCCATACCCGACCAGCCCGATCTGCCAGCGCCTGGGATCACCTGCCATCAGTTCAATCCTCGTGTCGTCTCGTCGAAGATATCCTCGACCGCATAGCGGCGCGGAATCAGCGCCTGTTGGAATGCGTAATCGATGATCAGCTCCAGCGGCTTTCTGTTTGCCTCGATCCCGAACGGGATGAGGTCGGGCGTCGCCGCGGGCCCTGCCCGCTCCTTGCTCCGTTTGAGCAGATCATAGACGCCCGCGACCACGTCGGGCCGCGATTTCGCGAGCTTCTCAGTCACGACTACGAGATGGTTGACCGGCACGACGCCGCGACGGGCATACCATTTGGCGGCCTCGGCGGCGGGATCAGGGAATAGCGGCTTCAGCTTGGGATTATCGGAGGTCTCGCCGAGCACGGCATCGAGCTCGCCGTCGAGCAGCATCTGGAGGACCTTCTTGTCCTTCGGCGCACGCTCGGTGGTGTCGACATATTCGGCTACGTGCGGATCCTCGAACGTCACCCAGTGGATCCTGTCGAGATTGACGCCGTAGTCGTTGGCGAGGATGCCCCTGATCCAGGCGCCCGTCGTGGTCGTGAAGGAGCGGATACCGACACGCTTGCCTTCGAGATCGGTCGGCCCGAGCGTCCCCCTTTCAGGATTGTAGAGCGCGTAGGCATGCTGGAAGCGCCCGAGCATGGTCGCCGGCAGCAATACCAGCGGCTTGCCGTGCGCCTTCGCCATCAGATAGGTGACGATCGCCATCTCGCAGATGTCGAAGGCCTGCTCGCGCACCATCGGCTTGAACGCCGTGTTGGTCGGCGTGTACTCGATGAAGTCGAGATCGAACAGGTCTGAACGAAGCCCGCCGCTCTTCACCGCCTGGACGTGAGGGTGGCTGCCGAGAACGGCTTTCAGCTTGAGACGATCCATCCGCCCACTCCGCTTCTCTAGAGCATGATCCGGAAAAGTGTGCAGCGGTTTTCCGGAGAGATCATGCTCAAACAATATTGCCGCTCAGACGTCCTCGGGATTGTCGACATACACCAGTCCGGCCGTCGTCAGCGCCTCGCGCATGCCGTACATGTCGAGGCCGAGTTCGCCCGAAGCGAGCCGCTTGCGCTTGCCGCCTTCGTCCGCGTTGCGCTTCTTCGCCCTTTCGGCCACCTCGGCCGCATAGCGCTTCGGCACCACCACCACGCCGTCGTCATCGGCCACGATGATATCGCCGGGATCGACATTGACGCCGGCGCAAACGACCGGGATGTTGACCGAGCCGAGCGTGGCCTTCACCGTGCCCTTGGCGGAGATCGCGCGTGACCACACTGGAAAGCGCATCTCATGCAGCGCTTTGACGTCGCGACAGCCGGCGTCGATGATCAGCCCCTGCACACCGCGCGCCCTTAGCGACGTCGCAAGCAGCTCGCCGAACATGCCGTCGGTATTGTCGGTGGTGCAGCCGACGACGAGGACGTCGCCCTTCCTGCATTGCTCGACCGCGACATGGATCATCCAGTTGTCGCCGGGCTGCGCCAGCACCGTCACCGCCGGTCCGGCGACCGACGCGCCCGCCCAGACCGGACGCAGATACGGCTTCATCAGGCCGATGCGGCCATAGGCCTCGTGCACGGTTGAGACACCGTATTCTGCCATCCCGGCGGGATCGGCGCGCTTGATGTTGCGAACGACGACCGGCTTCATGCCAATTCCTCAGCGACGGTCGGAAACAGGCGCTGATAGGCCTCGCCATAGGTCATGGGCACGCCGGTGTTGCGGCTGCCCTGGATGCCGCGGTTGAGCGCGACGCGTTCGTAATAGCCCCAGAGATGCTTCTGCGCGGCGAGGATCTGGAACGCCTCGTGCTTCTCCTTCCAGACCTCGTCGATCTTGAGGAGGAGGTCCGGCTTGTAGTTGCACTGCTCCGGCTGGTGCGGCTCGAACAGGAACACCGGCGGCGCGGAATATTTGTACTGCGCGCCGGGCTTGTGGCCCATCGCCTGCGCGACCACGCGCGTCTCCTGCGCGAAATGCGCCGCATTCGGATGGTCGAAATTATAGGGATCCTCCAGCGCGTGCGTCAGCACGAAGTTGGGATTGAGCTCGCGGTAGATGTCGACCATGCGGTTGAAATGCGCCTCGGTGAGCTTCAGCGGATAATCACCGCAGTCGAAGAACTCGATCTCGGCACCCAACAGCTTTGCGGCCCGCTCCGCCTCGTCCTTGCGGCCGGCCTTCACCGATTGCAGCGTCGCGCCCTTCTCCTTCCAGGCGAACTGGCTCTCGCCGCGCTCGCCGAACGACAGGCAGACGATCTTCATGCGATAGCCCTTCTTCGCATGCAGCGCGATGGCGCCGCCGGCGCGCCAGACGAAATCGCCGGGATGGGCGGTGATCACGAGACCTGTTTTCATGGGACGAACTCCCTTCTTTCGTTTGTAGGCATCATATTGATCGGAGCCCCTTCATTGGTCGAAGCCAAACAGGCGCGCGGGATTGTCGACCAGAATCTTCTGCTGGAACTCCGGCTCCGGCGCGAACAGCGGGATCAGATCGACGAGATCGCCATCATTCGGCATCACCTTGACGTTGGGATGCGGCCAGTCCGTGCCCCAGATGACGCGATCCGGCGCGGTCTCGACGATCTTTCGCGCAAACGGCACCGCATCCGTGAACGGCGGACCGGCCGAGGACACCCGCTCCGAGCCGCAGATCTTGACCCAGCACTTCTCATCGCGCTGCATCAGCTCGATCAGGATCCTGAACGGCAGCTGATCGAGCCCGTCGGCCGCCTTCACCCGCCCCATATGGTCGATGGTGTAGGTCAGCGGCAGCTTTGTCAGCATGTCGGCATATTCCGGCAGGTCGATCGCATCGAAGTGCAGATCGATGTGCCAGCCGAGCGGCGTGACCATCGCGACGATGCGGTCGAACACACGTCTGTCCGGCACGCCGCCGAGATGGCGAACGAAATTGAAGCGGCAGCCGCGGAAGCCGCCGTCATGCAGCACGCGGAGCCCGCGTTCGGTGATGGTGTCGTCGATATTGGCGACGGCACGGTAGGCGCCGCCGCTCTGCGCGATGGCATCCAGCGCGACCGTGTTGTCGGTGCCGTGTACGCTGGCATTGACGATGACGGCGCGCTCGACGCCGAGTTTGGCGTGCAGCGCGCGAAAATCCTCCAGCGGCGCGTCAGGCGGCGTGTAGGAGCGATCCGGCGCGTAAGGATATTTCGCGCCGGGCCCGAAGATGTGGCAATGCGTATCGCAGGACAGCTTCGGCAGCTCGAACTTCGGCGTGCGCGTGTTTGGATCGGGCGGCGGAATGGTCGGCGTGTACATCATCGTCGTTCAGGTGAGCCCGCCGAAGCGAGACCGCTTGTTTCAAGGCTTGCTGCTGATGACCGGCCGCCGCCGCGCCGGCGCAGCTTGATCGAGCGCGGGTGCCTGGAATGCGGCGACCGTGGCCTGCACCAATTGCTCGATGGCGCCTGCGGCATCGCTGCCGTCAGCCTCGCCGCGCGACAAGCGCGAAACGCGCTCCGGCGTCACCAGCGAATAATAGAGCGCACCGAGCAGAAAGTGGCTGCGCCAGACAATGTCCGTACGCGGAATGTGCGGCAAGCTCTCATGGATCGCATCGATGAAGGCGTGGCTGGTGTCGTCGAAGGTCTGTGCGATGATCTTTCGCGCGACCTCGTTGCCCTCCGCCGACATCACCGCGCGCAGCCGCGTGAAGCGCGCGCCGCCGCCCGCGAGATCGCTGCCCGAGGTGAAGGCCGGCACCACATAGGCGCGCACGATCGCCTCCAGCCGGTCCTGGAGATCGCGCACGCGCCTGGCGGCGGTAAGCAGCTCGGAACGGCGCAAGTTCATCGGCCCGCAATGGCGCCGGTAGATCTCCAGCAGCAACCCGTCCTTGGTCCTGAAATGATATGTCACGCTGCCCGGATTGGCCCCGGCGGCATGCGCGATATCTCGCACCGAGACGGCATTGAAGCCGTTGGTGGCGAACAGCTCCTCGGCCGCAGCGAGGATCGCCTCGCGCATGTTCGGCTTGCGGGCTGTTTCCCTGCTGGTGGGCTTGCGTATCATGTGATTTGTACTATCGTACAAAAGATCAGGTCTCGTCAACAAAAACGATGGCAGGGTACAGTCGGCCTGGAAAGAGCGCCGCTGGAACGCGAACGACGCCTATGGAGTGCTGGGAATATGTTGGATTTGAACAAGAAGATCGGCCGCCTGCTGCTGGGCGCCACATTGCTGCTGGCAGCGGGCACAGCTCGAGCCGACAGCTATCCGAGCAAGCCGGTCCACATCCTGGTGCCCTATGCAGCGGGCGGAGCAGTCGACGTGCTCGCGCGCACGCTGGGCCAGGCGCTGGCGAAGACCTGGGGGCAGCAGCCCGTGATCGACAATCGTCCCGGCGCAGGCGGCATCGTCGCCTCGCAAACGCTGACCAAGTCCGCGCCTGACGGTTACACGCTGATCCTGGTCGCGAGCGGCCATCCGCTCAACCAGTTCATCTATCCAAGCGTCCCTTACGACACATTCAAGGATTTCACCGCGATCACCGAAGTCGCTTCGTCCCCGCTCGCGATCGTGGTGGCCAAGGACAGCCCTTACAAGACGCTCGGCGATCTCCTCGCCGCCGCCAAGAAGGAGCCGGACAAGCTCTCCTACGGCATGTCCGGCAACGGCACCTCGGCGCATCTTGCAGGCGAGCTGCTGAAATACATGTCCGGCACCAAGATCGTCGCGATCCCCTACAAGGGCGGCGCACCTGCGCTGACAGCCGTGATCGCCGGCGAGATCCCGCTCAGCATCAATCCGCTTGCCGAAGCGATCGGCCAGCTCGAGGGCGGGCCGGTGCGCGCGCTGGCGGTGACCTCCGCCGAACGCTCGAAGGCGCTGCCGGATGTTCCGACCATCGCCGAGGCCGGCGTGCCCGGCTACGACGTCTCGGTCTGGTGGGGCGTTCTTGGACCGGAAAACATGCCGCCGGAGATCGTGTCCAAGCTCGAAGCCGATCTGAAGGCCGCGCTGCAGGATCCCGGCGTGCTATCGACGCTCAGCAAGATCGGCGCAGCGCCGGTCGGCTCCTCTGCCAAGGAGTTTGACGCCTACATGCACGCAGAGGCGACCAAATGGGAGCCGGTGCTGAAGGCCGCCAACATCCGCGCGCAGTAAAGCGCCCTTCCAGGCGCATCGCGCACCGCACTGCTTGCATCCGCGGTCATTGCTTCGCTGACGGTGCCCGCCCGCGCGCCGACGGCGAAGCAAGGCTACTGGCGCCGGACAGCAAGCCGCTTCGCCAAGGCAGAACGCGCAAGGCAGAACGCGAATGGGGCGCATTCGCTGTCGGCGCACGGATCGGCCAGCCGATGCAGCCGTGGTCGGCGCCGGCTGATCGCGGAGTCAATTGCGCCCGCCAGCCCGCGTCTTCTCCGGCGGCGTGACGCGCCGCACGAAATCAGCATCATCGTCGCCAGACGGGATCAGGATCGCGCGTTCGCGCGGCAGCGCCTCCGGCATCTCGTCCCGGATGAAGGCCACCAGCTTCTCCCTGATCTCGCAGCGGAGGTCCCAGGACTGCGGTGCATTCCTGGCGCTGACCAGCGCCCGAAGCTCGATGGTGCGCGCGTCGGCATCGATCACCTGGAGATTGACCACCTCGCCGTCCCATAGCTTTGACTGCTTCACCGCCTGCTTCAGCCAGCTCCTGATGCGTTGGACGTCGGCACGATAGTCGACATGGAGCGCGATCACGCCGATGAGGGATGCGGTGTCGCGCGTCCAGTTCTGAAACGGCTTTTCGATGAAATAGGACAGCGGCACCACCATGCGTCGCCAGTCCCACAGCCGGATCACGACATAGGTCGAGGCGATGTCCTCGACCCAGCCCCATTCGTTCTCGATGATCACGGCGTCCTCGATCCGGATCGGCTGGGTGATCGCGATCTGCAGGCCGGCGATCAGATTGCTCAGCAGCGGGCGCGCGGCGAGACCGACGATGATGCCGGCCGCGCCGGCGGAGGCAAACAGGCTGACGCCGTATTGCCTCACGGAGTCGAACGTCATCAGCGCAGTGGAGACCGTGATGATGACGATGATAGTGTCGATGACGCGCTTGAACACGCGTACCTGCGTGACATGCTTGCGCGCGATGAAGTTCTCGGTGACGTCTCGGAAATTTTGCAGGTATCGCGCCGCGCTCATGTCGACGATCCGGATCGAGATCCAGCCGATCAGCGCGATGAAGGCTACGACGAACAGGCGAGTCAGCGGCGTTCGAATCTCGTCATCGAGCGGCGCGAAGGGCAGCACCAATGCGACGGCGGCCAGGCTCAGCGCGAGCCGGGCGGGACCGGCGGTGCGATCGATGAACACGCCCAGCAGCGGGAGACGGGCTCCAAAGGTACGATTGAGCAGCCAGGTCGCGAATCGATAGAAGGCAAGAGCCAGCAGAATCGCGCCGGCCACGAGGCTGAGGCCGACGAACCAAGAGGGTATCCAGCCGAGCATCCCGTCGATCTCGGCCATGAGGTCCTGCCAACTCATTGCTGTCCCCGTCATTGCATTTGCGCAGCCCGCTCAACGCCTGCCGATTAGCTTCGCTCCCCCGCTCAGTGCAACGCAGCATTCCCCTGATGCAAGCGTTGCAGAATTCGGCTAGTTTCGGGGCGCTCATGACCAGACGTACCGGCAGCGCCGATCTTCCTCTCCACACCGGGCGGGTTCCGCCCTGGCTGGCAAGCCGCATGTCCTCGCTGGGGGCAATCGTCACTCAAGCCATCGTGCTGCATTACGGGCGCGATGCGTTCCTGCAGCGCCTGTCACATCCGTTCTGGTTCCAATCGTTCGGTGCCGTGATGGGCATGGACTGGCACTCTTCGGGCATCACCACCTCGGTGATCGGTGCGCTGAAGCGCGGGCTCGGACCGCTTCAGGACGAGCTCGGGATCTACGTCTGCGGCGGTCGGGGCCAGCATTCCCGCAAGACGCCGGACGAGCTGATGCAGCTCGGCGAGCGCGTCGGCTTCGACAGCATCAAGCTGACCCGCGCCAGCCGCCTGGTGGCGAAGGTCGACAGCGCAGCCGTGCAGGACGGTTTCGATCTCTACCTCCACGGCTTCTTCGTCACCGCCGACGGCAAATGGACGGTGGTGCAGCAGGGCATGAACGGCGACAAGCGGCAGGCGCGACGCTATCACTGGCATTCCGAGGCGCTGAAGAGCTTTGTCGATGCGCCGCACAGCGCAATCGACGGGCCGCAGCAGGGGGAGATCGTCAATCTCACCGATCATCGCGCCGACATCTCTCGGACGGCGCAGCTCGAACTGCTCTGCGATCTCGGCCCCGATCGCATCGTCTCCGAATTCGAACGGCTCATCGGGACCGAGTCCACGCCGGCACAAGGCACCCTGCCGCATCTGATCATGCCCGCCCATCACGACGTCCGTCCCAAGGACGTGTTCGCGCGCCGCCTGCACGGCACGCTGGCCGCCGCAGCCGAGCGGGGTCCTGTCGATTTCCCGGAACTGCTGCTGACGCCGGGCGTCGGCGCGCGCACCGTGCGTTCGCTCGCGATGGTCGCGGAGGTCGTGCACGGCGCACCCTATCGCTTCAGGGACCCCGCACGTTTCTCGCTCGCCCATGGCGGCAAGGACCGACATCCCTACCCCGTCCCGATCAAGGTCTATGACGAGACCATCCGGGTGCTGAAGGGCGCGATCCAGAACGCGAAGCTCGGACGCGAGGAAGAGATGCATGCGATCAAGCGTCTGGACGACCAGGCGCGGCGGCTGGAGCGGACCGCACGCGGCCCTTCGGTCGAGGCTTTCATCGCCACTGAGCGTGTTGCCTCCCCGGATCTCGATGGCCGTTCGGTGTTCGGCTGGGAGCGCGATCTTGCGCCCACAAGAAAACGGACCGGCTGAACACCGGTCCGCAAGTTGGCGGGAGGAACGATCTCAGGTCTCGTCGGTCTCCGGCTCCTCCTCAAGCCGGTTGGCTGCGTGGTCCTGATATTGTTCAGTCTGAATGGACTTGCCGTCCATGCCACGAATGTCGGAATGCTGTTTCTTGTCGCGGTTGGACAGCACCATGTTGTCGCCGATCATATCCTTGGGTACGTCGGTCAGTCCGCCGGTGCCGTCGCCCTTGCCATGCATGCCCGATCTGAAATGCGTTTTGCTGCCATGCCCACTCGGCATTTGTCTCTCCTCTTGCAGTGACCTTCCGAAGACTTAGTGCTTCACGGTGGCCCCCTTCGATCCACCGATCAGGGAATTTTCACGCATGTTCTTGTCGCTCGGCGCGTACAGTTTGGGTTGTCTGCTGCTCATGAGTCACCTGCCTCCAGTCACCTGCCTCCGCCCTTTCCGGCCTCGTCGTGCCTGTGATGGGAATCGTGCTCTCCACCGCCGCCGGAAATCCGGCTGTGGCTGCGCTGCGGGTTGTCCGCCGGTGGCTTCTTGATCTCCAGCGGCGCCTTCGCGTTCTCGTGCGATGCGCCGGGTCCGCCCTGACGGATGCTGTTCGGGGTCTTGGTGGATGTCGACATGGGATGTCGCCCTCCTCAACGATCTTGCTGGTAGCCTTGATTGATCGTGTTCTGCTTGATGTTGCCCTGCTGTCCCTGCTGGTCCGGATTTTGCGCACGTTGCTGGCCGTGTGGCGCCTGATCGGCGGACGTTTGCTTGCTGTCGCCAGTTCCCTTGTGGCTCTGATTGTCCGGCGGAACAGGTGGCATCCTGCTGGTCATGATCTTGTCTCCCGTTAGGACGTCGATCCGAGACATGCACGGCCAAGGATCTGCGCGTCCAAGAGACAACAGGTCCAGCGGCACACCGTTCCTGACCGATCACGCGCGGCAAAGATTTTCCGAAGGGACGCGGATCTCAGCTCGCCGCGGTGAGGGAACGCTCAAGGCTCGCTCCTGCCCGCCCCGGTGTTCCACGGCTCTCAGCCGTGACGGGAAGTTTCGCGATCGCGCGCAAGCCCGGCCGTTTGCGCCAATGGACCTCGGCTGGATCGACGGCAAGATCGAGTTTCGGCCATCGCACGAACAGCGCTTCCAGCGCGCAGGCCGCCTCGATGCGCGCGAGCTGATGGCCGAGGCAGAAGTGGATTCCCGTGCCGAATGAAATATGGCGGTTCGGCTTGCGCTCGAGATCGAGGCGCTCGGGACGATCGTGCACCGCCGGATCCATGTTCGCAGCGGCAAGCATCACCATGACGCGGTCGCCCTTCTTCAAGCGCACGCCTTCGACCTCGACGTCGCGGCGCACATAGCGAGGCTTAGAGAATTGCACCGGCGACACGAAGCGCAGGAACTCCTCCACCGCAAGCCCGACGCGGCTCCAGTCCTGTTCCAGCCAGTCACGCAAACCGGGATTCCTGAGAAGCTCATACGCCGAGCCGCTAATGAGATGAGTGGTCGTCTCGGATCCCGCCGCAAGCAGCAGAAACACCATCGAGACCATCTCGTTCGGCGTGATCTGGCCGCCTTCGCGCTCGACCTGGACCAGTTCGGCAATCAGGCCCTCGCCGCCTTGCACGCGTGCAATCTGCAACTGCCGTTCGAGGTAGACTCGTATCTTGCGGAACGCGAACAGCAGGCGGAAGAAGCTGACGACATTCGTCAACGAGGACATCTCGTTGGCCCAGGCGATGAACTTCGGGCGATCGGCCGGCGGCAGGCCCAGGAGTTCCGAGATCACCGCGAGCGGCAGGATGCGCGCGTAGCGCTGGACGAGATCGGCCGGGCTTCCCGCTGCGAACAGTTCGTCCGCAAGCGTGTCGGCGATGGCACGGATGCGCGGCGCCATCGCAACGATCGCGCGGCGGCGAAACGCCTCGTCCACGATGCTGCGCAGCCGGGTGTGATCAGGCTCGTCCATCGTCAGCATGTTGTTGGCGATGGTCCTGACGTATCTCGGCATCCACCAGCGCAGACCCGCGACGTCGCCGTCCTCCTTGCGCAGCGTGAAGGTCGCGCCGTCCTTCAGCACTTGCGCTGTCGCATCATGGGTCGTGGTGATCCAGACATCGCCGACGATTGGGAATCGCGTCGCAACCACCGGGCCGGACATGCGCAACGTCGCGATGGCCTTGGGCGGATCGCGGAAAAAAACCTCGCTGGTAAAATCGAGGCGCACAGTCATGGAATCACCGGACTGATTGCTGGCGTTTCACCCAGATGGTGCGCGGCGCGGCCCGTGCAAGGGTCGCCTCGTCGATCGTCGACGAGAGGCGTCTATCCGCGCCCGGGCGAACGCTGGCCGGTCTTGCGCTGCTGGGTGTAGGCGTCCCAATGGCTCCAGCTGCCATTGCTGAGGCTCTGCAGGTCGGTTGCGAGCGGACGGCGCGTGCGCTTGTCGTGATCGGCGATCACGCGCTCCGACTGTGCAATCTTCCGCTTGAGTTCCCCGATCGACTTTTGGGTCTGGCCATCCCGCTTCGATGAGGCGATCTCGCCCATCGTGAAGCGCGCGGTCTCCAGCGCCTTCAACTCGGCGCGGTTCTTCTTCAACTGAACCCGGTGCCAGGCGATGTTACTGTCGCTGTCCGCAACCATGTGGGAACTCCGCTGATTCGCTCCCACAGTGTATCAAGCGCCGAATCGGCGCTGCAACGCCCGCCGGGCGGCGAAAATACGGTCTTCTCGGGCAAGAATTGCGCGTTCAGCGCTCGGCGAAGGCCTTTTCGACCACGAACTGGGCCGGCTCGCCGTGATTGCCCTCGGCGAAGCCGCGTTCCCCCAGGAGCACGCGGGTGTCCGCGACCAGCGCCGGGCTGCCGCAGATCATGACACGGTCATGCGCGGCTTCCAGCACCGGCAGGCCGATATCGGTGAACAGCTTGCCTGACGTGATGAGGTCCGTGATGCGGCCGCGATTGCGAAAGGGATCGCGGGTCACCGTCGGGTAGTAGATCAGCTGCTCGCGAATGTACTCGCCGATCAGTTCGTCCTTCGGCAGATGCTCGGTGATCATCTCGCCATAGGCGAGCTCCTTGACGTGGCGGCAGCCGTGCAGCAGCACCACCTTCTCGAACCGCTCATAGGTTTCAGGGTCCTTGATCACGCTCAGGAACGGCGCAAGGCCGGTGCCGGTGCCGATCAGATAGAGGTTGCGCCCCTCCTCCAGATTGTCGATCACGAGCGTGCCCGTGGCTTTGCGGCTGACGATGATCTCGTCGCCTTCCTTCAGATGCTGGAGCCGCGAGGTCAGCGGGCCGTCCGGCACCTTGATCGAGAAGAATTCCAGCGTGTCCTCGTAATTGGCACTGGCGACGCTATAGGCCCGCAGCAGCGGCTTCTCCCTGACCTTGAGCCCGATCATGGTGAATTCGCCGTTTCGGAAGCGGAAGGTCGGGCTGCGGGTGGTCTTGAACGAGAACAGCGTATCGGTCCAGTGGTGGACGCTCAAAACGCTTTCCTGATTGAAATTGCTCATCTCACCTTCCCTGTCGCGTCAATTGCGGTTCCGAGGCCGGCAGCTATGCGTCGTTTGTACACGATCATTCGTATACTAATGAATAATCCGGCTTGATCCCGCGGTCAAGGCTGCCCAAGATCGGAAGCGTTGCAGTTAGGAATAAGGAGCCCTTTCCATGGCGCATGACGCACCCCAGGCCACCGGACCCTCGAAGCTGGTGATCCGCAATATCGGCCTGATCCTGTCCGGCGCCCTGGAAAAGCCGATCCTGGACGGCGACACCATCGTCGCCGAGAACGGCAAGATCACCGCGATCGGCCGCTTCAAGGACTGCAACGTCGAAGGCGCGACCACCATCGTCGATGCCCAGGGCACCACGGTGGCGCCAGGCCTGATCGACAGTCACGTCCACCCCGTCGCCGGCGACTGGACGCCGCGCCAGAACCAGATCAACTGGATCGACAGCTATCTCCATGGCGGCGTCACCACCATGATCTCCGCGGGCGAAGTTCACATGCCCGGCCGGCCCCGCGACGTCGTCGGCCTCAAGGCGATGGCCGTGTTCGCCCAGCGCGCGTTCTGGACCCTTCGTCCCGGCGGCGTGAAGGTTCACGCCGGCGCGCCGGTGATCGAATGCGAGATGGTCGAGGAGGATTTCAAGGAGATGGCTGCCAACGGCGTCAAGCTGCTCGGCGAAGTCGGCCTCGGCGGCGTCAAGGACGGCCCGACAGCGCGGAAGATGGTCGGCTGGGCCCGCAAATACGGCATCCAGAGCACGATCCACACCGGTGGCCCCTCCATCCCCGGCTCCGGCTTGATCGACAAGGACGTGGTGCTGGAGGCCGACACCGATGTGGTTGGCCACATCAACGGCGGCCACACCGCGCTGCCCGACGACCAGATCCGCTGCATCTGCGAGGGCTGCAAGCGCGGCCTCGAGCTCGTGCACAACGGCAATGAGCGCTCGGCCCTGTTCACGCTGCGCACTGCGCGCGAGATGGGCGACCTGCATCGCGTCATCCTCGGCACCGATGCGCCCGCCGGCTCCGGTGTGCAGCCGCTCGGCATTTTGCGCATGGTCTCGATGCTGTCCTCGCTCGGCGATCTGCCGGCCGAGATCGCGTTCTGCCTTGCCACCGGCAACACCGCGCGGATGCGACAGCTCGATTGCGGCCTGATCGAGGTCGGCCGTTCCGCCGACTTCGTCATCATGGACAAGGCCCAGCACTCGCCCGGCAAGAACATCCTGGAGAGCGTCCAGCTCGGCGACCTCCCCGGCATCGGCATGACCATCATCGACGGCATCGTGCGAACACAACGCAGCCGCAACACGCCGCCTGCCGGGAAGGTGCCGGAGGTGGTGGCGAAGTGACGCAGCCGGAGCGCGACGCTTAGCTTGGCCCATCGAAGGCATTGAACAAGTCTCCTCCCCGCTGCGTCTAATCCGAGCAGGGCGGCAAGGGCCGTGCATTGCTGGAGCGTCGAGGAAATCATGAAGAGTTCGTCGCGGATTGCCGCTGGCGCCGCCGGCGCGGTGGCGGGCTACGCCGCGATCTTTCTCGTGTTCTCCCTGCTCGATTTTGGCAACCGGGCGGACCCGATCACATCGGGTCTGTTGGGACTGTTCGTGTACTCCCCCATCGGCGCGATCGCCGGCGCGGTGCTCGCCAGCTGGCTGGTGACGCGTCCAGGCGGGGACGCAGGCAACGGAAGCGTCGCACGCACCAGCCTGAAGTCCCTTGGCATCGTCGCCCTCTTCTGCGTCACGGCTGCCGCCACTTACCTCGCTTACGCCTATGTGACCGCGACGCCGTGGCTCAATCCGAACGCGGCCAATCCTCTTCTCGTGTTCGAGGTCCGTTTTCCGGCGGGGGTGACGGTGCCGACATCAGCGCAGGGCATCACCATCGAATTGCAAACCGACCTCAACACCATGCCCGGCGAAGTGACCCCGGCCGCCTTCTATCGCGACGGCGACCAGTCCGTCATCGCAGGCGAAGTCGAACTCGCCTTTCGAACCTCGCACCGGCAACTCGGCGTGAACATTCAGGGCCAGCCGACCCGAATCTACCCGATTGGATTGTCGGCCCGGGCGCCGCATACGCCGGAATTCGGAACGTGGCGGCGCCTCAACGATGGCAGCGAAATCCGCTACCGCGCCAAGTGGCCGGGCAAAACCTGATCTTCTGTCGTCTTCGCTACCGCAGCTTGTTCAACAGCGCCATCAGCGTCTCGCGCTCCCTCGCGTCGAGCGGCGCCAGCGTCTCGCGCGTGATCGCAAGCGCATTGGGGGCCAGCTTCTCCGCAAGCTGCTGACCCGCACGCGTCAGGCTGACCAGGAGCCGCCGCCCGTCGTCGGGATCCTGGCTGGTCTCGGTCAGGCCGCGCGCGGTGAGGCGATCGATCACACCCTTGATGGTCGCGACATCCATCGCCGTGAGGCGCCCAAGCTGGTTCTGCGAGCACGGCCCGGTCTCGGCCAGTTTCGACAATGCCGCCCATTGTGTCGGCGTCAGGTTGGTGCCGATATCGCGCGAGAAAATCGAGCTGTGGCGCTGCCAGACCTGGCGCAGGATGAAGCCGACCTGCTCGTCGAGGACGTAAGGGGGTTTCTGTAACGACTTGGCCGGCTTGACGCTCTTCTTGGCCGCAACGCTTCTCGCCATCCGTTCGCAGCCCTTCCCTTACAACGACAGATGCGCGTCGCGGATATCCGGACGCGCATCGAGCTCGGCCATGGTGCCGCCGAAGCAGATCCGGCCACGCTCGATGATGTAGGCGCGGTCGGAGATCAATCGCGCGAAATGCAGGTTCTGCTCGGAAACGACGATGCTGACGCCCTCCTTCTTCATGGTCAGGATGGCATCGACCATCTGCTCCACGATCTTCGGCGACAGGCCCTCCGAGGGTTCGTCCAGCAGCACCAGCGAGGGATTGCCCATCAACGTGCGCGCGATGGTCAGCATCTGCTGCTCGCCACCGCTCATGCGGCCGCCCGGCCGGTTCTTCATCTCGCCGAGGTTCGGAAACAGCGCGAACAGCTTCTCGCGCGTCCAATGCGGCGCGTTCGGCCGCTTCGGCTGGCGTCCGACTTCGAGGTTTTCCTCGACGGTCAGGTCAGTGAAGATGCGCCGCTCCTCCGGAACGTAGCCAAGCCCCTCGCGCACGATCTCGTGAGTCGGCTTCGCCGAGACATCCTTGCCTTCGAACATGATGCGGCCGGAGCGCTGCGCGACGAGGCCGACGATCGAGCGGAACGTGGTCGACTTGCCGGCACCGTTGCGTCCCAGCAGTGCCACCACCTCGCCCTCACCGACCTCGAAGCCGATGTCGAACAGGATATGCGCCGGACCATAATGGCTGTTGAGGTCTTGCACCGTGAGCTTCATGCCGATGTTCCCTCGCGGTGGCGGGCATCGTAGACGAGGCCCTCGCCGAGATAGACCGCCTGCACCTGCGGATTGCCGCGCACCTCCGCCGGCGACCCTTCGGCGATCAACGTCCCGCGGTTGAGCACGATGATGCGGTCGGCATGCTCGAACACCACGTCCATGTCGTGCTCGGTGAAGAGCACGCCGATCGACTTCTCCCGCGCGATGCTCGCGGTCAGCCGCATCAAATCGACGCGCTCGCGCGGCGCCATGCCGGCAGTCGGCTCGTCCATCAACAACAGCTTCGGCTGGTTGGCGAGCGCGACCGCAAGCTCGAGCCGCTTGAGATCGCCATAGGCAAGCTCGCCGCAGGGACGGTCGGCATAGCCGCCCATGCCGACCAGCTCGAGCAGGCGGCCGGCCTCGCCGCGATCGAACTTCGGCGCCGAGCCCCAGAGGTTGTAAAGCTGCTTCTCATGCGAAATCAGCGCGACCTGGACGTTCTCACGCACGGTCATGGTGGCAAAGGTTGCTGTGATCTGGAACGTGCGCCCGACGCCGAGCCGCCAGACCTCACGCGGCTTCCTGCCCGTGATCTCTTCGCCGAGCAGGCGGACATGGCCGCTATCAGGCTTGTTCTGGCCGTTGAGCATGTCGAAGCAGGTGCTTTTTCCCGCGCCGTTCGGGCCGATCAGCGCCAGGATCTCGCCGGCACGCAGCGAGAACGAGACGCCGCGCACCGCATGGATGCCGCCATAGGATTTGGTCAGGCCTTCGACCGCGAGAAGTGGGGGTATGGCGCTCATTCGGCAGACTCGATCGGCTTGGCAAGCAAGGGAGAGCCCGGCGGCGAAGACTTTCGCCGGCGCTGCGCCAGCATCTCGAGCATGCCGACGATGCCCTTCGGGAAGACGACGACGATCAGCATAATGAAGCCGCCCAGCACGAGCTTCGACAGATCGGTCTGGCTCACCAGCCAGATGTTCAAAGCCTTGTAGACGATGGCCCCGATCACCGCACCGGACACCGTCTCGACACCGCCGAGCAGCACCATGACCAGCGCGTCGACCGACAGCGAGATGCCGAGATTGTCGGGGAACACGCTGCCCTTGAGGTAGGCGAACAGCGCCCCGCCGATGCCGGCGGTCGTGCCTGCAATCACGAAAGCGGTCCACTGGATCCGCTTGGCATCGATGCCGATCGCTTCGCTGCGAAGAAGCGAGTCGCGCGTTGCACGGAGCGCGTAACCGAACGGCGAGAACACCATGGCCCGCAACGCGACGGTCACCAGCGCCGCGACGCCGAGCGCAAGCCAGTAGAAATGCGACGGGCTCGCCGCCCAGCTCGACGGCCAGAGGCCGAGAATGCCGTTGTCGCCGCCGGTCACGCTCACCCATTGGAATGCGATCGACCAGACGATCTGCGCGAAGGCGAGCGTCAGCATCGCGAAATAGACGCCGGAGAGCTGCACCGCGAAGAAGCCGAACACGGCGGCGCCCATGCAGCCGAGCAGCGGGCCGAGCAACAGACACACGATCATCGGCAGCCCCGCCATCTTGGCGAGGAAGGCGATGCCATAGGCGCCGAGCCCGAAATAGGCGGCATGGCCGAAGGACGCGAGGCCGCCGACCGACATCAGGAAGTGCAGGCTGACCGCGAAGATCACGAAGATTGCGATCTCCGAGCCCACGGTGAGCAGATAATTGCCCGCGAACAGCGGCAGCATCGCTGCGACGACGAGCGCCGCAAGCGCCGCCAGCCGTTCGTTCGACGTCAGCGGCCGCCAGGGATTGACGGTGAGGCCAGGTGTCTTGCGCGCGGCCGCCTCCGGCTTGCCGAACAGCCCCCAGGGCCGCACGATCAGCACCGCCGCCATCACCAGGAAGACCAGAATGATGGAGATCTTCGGGAAGATCAGGATGCCGAAGGCATTCAGCTCCGAGACCAGCACGGCCGCGACGAAGGCACCGACGATGCTGCCGAGGCCGCCGATCACGACCACGACGAACACCTCGACGATGATGCGCAGATCCATGGCGTGATGCACGGCATCGCGCGGGATCTGAAGCGCGCCGCCGAGGGCTGCGAGGAAGACGCCGACCGCGAACACCGACGTGAACAGCCATTTCTGGTTGACGCCGAGCGCCGCGACCATGTCGCGGTCCTGCGTCGCCGCGCGCACCAGCACGCCCCATCGCGTGCGCTGGAACAGCAGCCAGAGAATGCCGAGCACGACGGGTCCCAGCACGATCAGAAACAGATCATAGCTAGGAATGTTCTGGCCGAAGAAATCGATGGCACCCCTGAAGCCCGGCGCGCGGCGGCCGACGAGATCGTCGGGCCCCCAGATCAGCACCACGAGGTCCTCGACCATCAACGTCAGGCCGAAGGTCGCGAGCAGCTGGAACAATTCGGGCGCGTGATAGATGCGGCGGAGCAGCACCATCTCGACGATCACGCCGATCACCGCCACGGCCAGCGCGGCCAGCACGATGCTGCCCCAGAACCCAAACGCGCCCGAAAGCCGCTCGGTGAGCGTGAAGGCGATGTAGGCGCCGATCATGTAGAAGGCGCCATGCGCGAAATTCACGATCCGGGTCACGCCGAAGATGATCGACAGGCCCGACGCCACCAGGAACAGCGACGCTGCGCTGGCGAGACCGGTCAGAAACTGTACGACATAAAAGGCCATCGGCGGTCCGGGTTCGTTGAAATCGTAGGGTGGGTTAGCGCAGCGTAACCCACCAGCTTTTTTGTGGGGCACCGAAAGTGGTGGGTTACGCCAAGCGGTCTGCGCTCCGCGAAGTCCGCTGGGCTAACCCACCCTACGGCAGCGGAGATTAATCCTTCGGCCGCAGCTTCGCGACTTCGGCATCGCTGGGCAGATAGTCCGCGCCCTTCTTGTAGGACGAGTCCACCATTACGCCCTTGCCATCCTTCAGCGCGGTCTTGCCAACATAGGCACCGAGCGTGGACTGGTGGTCGATCTTGCGGAAGGTGATCTCGCCGAACGGCGACGGCATGGACAGCCCTTCCGCCGCGGCAATCAGCTTCTCCGGATCGGTCGAGCCGGCCTTCGCGAGAATGGCGGCGGCCGACTTGATGGTCTGGTAGCCGACGATCGAACCGAGACGCGGATAGTCGTTGTATTTGGCCTGATAGGCCTTGAGGAACGCGTCATGCTCGGGCGTCTTGATCGAGTACCAGGGATAGCCGGTGACGATCCAGCCCTCCGGCGTCTCGTCCTTGAGCGGATCGAGATATTCGGGCTCGCCGGTGAGGAAGGAGACGACCTCGCGCCCCTTGAACAGGCCGCGGGTGTTGCCTTCGCGCACGAGCTTGACGAGGTCGGCGCCGAAGGTGACGTTGAGGATCGCTTCCGGGTTGGCTGCGGCAACCGCCTGCACCACCGGGCCGGCGTCGATCTTGCCCTGCGGCGGCCATTGCTCGTCGACCCACTGGATGTCGGGGCGCTTCTCCGACATCAGCTTCTTGAACACGGCGACCGCCGACTGGCCGTATTCGTAGTTCGGCGCGATCGTGGCCCAGCGCTTTGCGGGCAGCTTGCTGGCGGCTTCCACCAGCATCGCCGCCTGCATGTAGTTGGAGGGACGCAGGCGGAAAGTATATTTGTTGCCCTTGGACCAGGTGATGGCGTCCGTGAGCGGCTCGGCCGCGAGGAAGAACACCTTCTTCTGGTTGGCGAAGTCAGAGACCGCAAGACCGATGTTCGACAGGAACGTGCCTGCGAGCATCGCAACGCCCTCGCTCGAGACGAGCTCGTTAGCCGCGGTCTGCGCGTCGGCCGGCTTGCCGCCATCATCCTTGGAAATGACGACGAGCTTCTTGCCGTTGATGCCGCCTGCCGCATTGATCTCCTCGACCGCAAGCTGCCAGCCCTTGCGATAGGGCTCGGTGAACGCCGGCAGCAGCGAGTAGCTGTTGATCTCGCCGATCTTGATGTCCTGCGCCAGGGCCGAATGAGCCATGCCGCCCGCCAGAAGCGCGAAGGCCGCGCCGACGATAGTATTTCTTGCTCGCATCCCAACCTCCAGTTTGAAATCTACTTCTTGAGCATGATCTTATCGGAAAACCGGTTCGCACTTTTCCGGATCATGCTCTATCTCAGACCGTCTTCGCCCTTGATCTCCGCAACCGTGAGCCCGCCGACGCGCGGCAGCGGACGGCCGCTGTCGGTGACGGCGACCGCGACCATGATCTCGTTGGCGCGCGGTGCATCGTTGATCTGCACTTCCATGCCGTCGAAATGACTGCGCACGAAGGCAGCATCCTTGTGCCCGAGCGGAATGTCCAGCGTCGTGCCCGGGCCGCTACGCTTCTTCGAGGACGGGATCAGGGCGGCGCCCTTGCCCAGCACTTTGCGCACCGGCGCTCCCATCTTGGGGTGGAGGATGGCGGCGGCATGCTCCAGCTCGCCATTCTCGCCGACGGCCGCGGCCTTGCCGTAGCTCTGCGCCTTGGCGCCGTCGATGCCGAGCGCGGCCACCGCGCGCTTCGACAAGAGCTCGCCCAGCTCCTCGCCGATCGCGATCAGCGGCGAGAGATCCTCGACGTATTTTCCGGCGAAGGGATTCTCGATGACGGCGATCGCAGCCGCACGCCGCGTCGGCGGCGACACCTGCCGGCCCATCTCCATCTGCGTCTCTTCGACGACGGTGACGATCTTGCGGATGATCGCGCTCATGATTGTGTCCTCAGGCTCTTCCCTGTTCAGGCATGAACCGCGTTCTCCAGCTGACGCGGGCGCGATCCTGGCCGCACAATATCTTTCGGTCCGATGACAAGCATATCACCACAAAGCTGCAGCACCGCACCCTCGATCAGCCGACGATCGAATAATTGTCGTGCACATTCCGCGCCAGATTCGAGCGCGGCGGCGATCTCATCGTGAGACAGTTCGCCGACATCGCGCGTCACGAGCCGCGCGCCGAGATCGCTGTCGGGCTGAAGCTCGTTCGCAGGCTTTCGGCTGATTGCGGGATGCCCCGGTAGATCGACGGCATCGGCGATCACGGTCGCGGCCGCATCGGCCTGCGAAGCGGTTGCGGCCAGCACTGTCACGGCATCGGCGATCCCGAGCGAAAAGCTGCGGCCGTGCCGGCCGCTGGTCGCGACGCCCCGCACAGGGTCATCCGCATCGATCCTCATCGTCCGCATCACGCCGTCGCGGTCGGGCCGGTCCATCAGGCCGACCGAAAAATGCGCGTCCGCTTCGAGATGAAGCGCGATGTCGCCACCATTGTTGACGTAAGCCCGATCGAGCGCCGCAGCGCGCAGCATCGCCCCCAGAATCTCCTCGGCCACGCCGCCGGCAACAGCCGCCATCGGCGTGATGAAGCAATCGGCGGCATAGGGCGCGACAGCGGCGTGCATACGACGCGCGACGGCGCCGGTCAGCGAAGTCCGCGTCGCAGCATCCGCACGCAGCTCAGTCAGTTCCGCGCATAGCTCGTCGAGAAGCCCGGTGAACCGGCGCGCCGCAGCCTCATAGGCCGCGCGCACGTCGTCCGCACGTCCCCTCGCCTCCACGATCAGATCAATCGGTCCATCCTGCAAATGCAGCCGCCGGCCATCAGACAGCAATGCGATTTGCGGGCGCCTCGTCATGTCCGGCGCCCCGGAATCGGGTGATGCCAGGGCAACTGGCGGACATCGTCGCCATTCTGCACCTCGGAGAGCGGCTTCACATAGTCCATGTGGCCGCCGAGCGCGGCATAGTCGGACAGCGTCATCGTGAACTCGATCGGCGCGACCAGCGCCGGCGTCGGCACATAACCGAACGCGCCTGACGGCATCTGCGTCACGTCGACCATGTAGGTGATGCCGCCACCGGGCCAGACATAGACAGGCGCGCCGCCGCTGGTGACGCGCGTCAGCGCATCCTTCACCGAGCGCGTCAGTCGCACCGGATTGTCGGTGACACCGGCACGCAGCGAGCCGCCGGCGCCGGCCATGAACAGCACCGTGCACAGCGCGGGCTCGCAGTTTTCCTGGATCCGCTCGACCGAGAATCTCAACTCGGCAGGCATCTCGGTCTCGATCGGTTTCAAGGCTTCGTCGAGCACGTAATACGACGAATGCTCGCCCGTGGTGGAGACCATCAGCATGGTCAGACCGGGCTTCGCTTCCTTGGCATCGAACGGCCCGAGGATCGACAAGGGATCGGAAATGTTGGTGCCGCCCCAGCCCGTGCCGGGATCGGCGACCTGGAAATAGCGGCCGGGCGTCGAGCGCCGTCCCTTCATCTTGATGCCGGTGTCGGCGATGTCGAGAAGCTTGCCGGCCTGATGCTCCGAGAGCACGCCGGTGATGTGGTCGTCGACCACGACCACCTCGTCGACCTTGCCGTGCCATTGCTTGGCGAACATGCCGATCGTCGCCGAGCCGCAGCCGACGCGCATGCGCTCTTCTTTCATGCCGTTGACGATCGGCGGCTGCCCGGCCTGCACCACCACGGTGGCGCCACCGTCAATGGTGAGCTCGACCGCCTTGCAGTTGGCAAGGTCCATCAGCGTGTCGCAGGTGACGCGGCCTTCCTTCTTGGAGCCACCGGTGAGATGATGCACGCCGCCGAGCGACAGCATCTGCGAGCCATATTCGCTGGTCGTGACGTGGCCAACCGCCTCGCCCTGCGCGCGAACGGTCGCGGTCTCCGGACCAAGATAGCGATCGGTGTCGATCTTCACCTTGATCCCACAATAGGAGAAGATGCCCTCGGTGACCACGGTCACCATGTCGACGCCGTCGACCTCAGCGGAGACGATGAACGGCGCCGGCTTGTAGTCGGGATAGGTCGTGCCCGCGCCGATCGCGGTCACGAAGGTCGAGGGTTCGTGGACGATCTTGCCGTCCCAGTCCTCGGTGCGACTGAAAGGAACGAGCTTGCCGCCATGAGAAACGGTGCGCTCCAGGATCACATGCGGATCGACACGGACGAGCTTGCCGTCGTGATTGGCGTAGCGGTCGCAGGCACCCGCTGCGCCCGGCTTGATGTAGCACATCACCGGACAAGCATCGCAGCGGATCTTGTCGATGACGGCGCTCGTCGTTTCAATCACCATGTCGGAGCCGGCGGCCACTGCGGTTATCGTTCGTACACGAACAATGTTGCGCGCGGTCCCCTGGCGCTGTCAAGCGGCGGTGCAACGCAAAAGATGCGACTGCCGCATAAAACCTCATTTGCCTATCGGCTCTGTCCACAAAGAAGGCAACCACGCTGCAGTGCGGGATGCACCGCTTGCACGTTTGTGTACAAACGGTATCGTTCGCCACGGTAGAGTTACGCGCGCTTGGGAACGAGGATGACGAAGACACCGATCCGCCTCACCGTGAACGGCAGGATCCACGAGGTCACGGCAGCACGGGACACGCCGCTGCTCTATGTGCTGCGCAACGAGCTCGCGCTCAATGGCCCAAAATATGGTTGCGGCCTCGGCGAATGTGGCACCTGTACTGTCCTGATCGACGGCGCGGCGGCACGCTCCTGTGTGATTCCAGTGAGCGGCTGCGCCGGCCGCGACATCGTGACGCTCGAAGGACTCGGCACCCGCGACAAGCCCGATGTGGTGCAACAGGCCTTCATCGACGAGCAGGCCGCACAATGCGGCTATTGCCTCAACGGCATGATCATGACCACCAAGGCGCTGCTCGCGATCAATCCGCGGCCGACCGAACAGGAGGCGCTGGCGGCGCTGCGCTACAATCTCTGCCGCTGCGGCACCCATGTCGAGATCCTGCGCGCGGTAATGCGGGCATCCGGCCAGCTCGCCGAGGCCGTGGACTGATGGCCTCCACTGTTTCGAACGGAGCTGAGCGGTCATCGGGCTCGCTCGTCGTCGCCCGCACCGTGGACGAGGTCACATCCGAGACCTTCGTTCGCATCACCGCGGACGGGGCGGTCACGGCCTATAACGGCCATGTCGATCTCGGCACCGGCATCCGCACCGCCCTGGGCCAGATCGTCGCCGAAGAGCTCGACGTCTCCTTTGCGCGCGTCGTGGTCGTGCTCGGCGACACGTCGGTTGTGCCGAACCAGGGCGCGACAATCGCCAGCGAAACCATCCAGATCACCGCCGTGCCCCTGCGGAAGGCCGCAGCGCAAGCGCGACACTTCCTGGTCGCGCGCGCGGCGGAGCGGCTGGAGCTGCCGGCCTCCGAGTTGCGGATCGAGGACGGCCTCGTGCGCGGACACGACAACCGCAGCGTCAGCTATGGCGAGCTGATCGGCGGCGAAGAGATCCGGCTCGAGCTTGCCGACGATGCCGCGGTCAAACCTGTCGGCGACTACACGATCGTCGGCCAGTCGACGCCGCGCGTGGATCTGCCCGCCAAGGCCACGGGCGAGCTGACTTTCGTGCACGACATCCGCGTGCCGGGCATGCTGCACGGCCGCGTGGTGCGGCCGCCCTATGCCGGCGTCGATGCCGGTCCGTTCGTCGGCACCAGCCTGCTCGCGGTCGATGAATCCTCGGTACGCGACATTCCCGGCCTGATCGCGGTGGTGCACATCGGCGATTTCGTCGGCGTTGTCGCCGAGCGCGAGGAGAATGCGATCCGCGCGGCAGAGCGGCTCGAGGTGAGCTGGAAGCCGACGCCAACTCTCGCCGACCTTGCCGACGTCGAAACCGCGCTGCGCGCCAATCCGTCGACGCCGCGCATGCTGATCGACAAGGGCGAGGTCGACAAGGCGATATCGGGCGCGGCCAAACCGATGCAGCGCACTTACGTGTGGCCGTATCAGATGCATGCCTCGATCGGCCCGTCCTGTGCCGTCGCCGACTATAGCGACGGCAATGTCCGGGTCTGGTCGGGCACGCAGAACCCGCACGTGCTGCGCGGCGATCTTGCGCTCCTGATCGAACGCCCCGAGAGCGAGATCGAGGTGATCCGGCTGGAAGCCGCCGGCTGCTACGGCCGCAATTGTGCCGACGACGTCACCGCCGACGCGTTGCTGCTGTCACGCGCGGTCGGCCGGCCCGTGCGCGTGCAATTGACACGCGAGCAGGAGCACGCCTGGGAGCCCAAAGGCACTGCTCAGCTCATCGACGTCAACGGCGGGCTCGATGCCGACGGCGGCATTGCCGGTTACGATCTCGCAACGCGCTATCCCTCGAACGCCGCGCCAACTCTGGCGCTGCTGTTGACCGGCCGCATCTCGTCCGATCCGGCCGTGCTTCAGATGGGCGACCGCACCGCGATCCCGCCCTACGACTACGACCACATGCGTGTCGTCGCCCATGACATGCCCCCGATCGTGCGCGCCTCATGGTTCCGCGGCGTCTCGGCACTGCCGAACACTTTTGCGCATGAATCCTATATCGACGAGGCCGCGACCGAGGCAGGCGTCGATCCGATCGAATATCGCCTGCGCTATCTCAAGGACCAGCGCGCCCTTGATCTGGTCAATGCAGTGGCCGAACGCGCGGGCTGGACGCCGCGGCCGGTCCGCGAAGAGAAAGACGGCGAGATCGTGCACGGGCGCGGCTTTGCCTATGCGCTTTATGTCCACAGCAAGTTTCCCGGCTATGGCGCGGCGTGGTCGGCCTGGGTCGCCGACGTCGCGGTGAACAAGGCGACCGGCGATGTCAGCGTCACGCGCGTTGTCGCGGGCCAGGACTCCGGCCTGATGATCAATCCGGACGGCGTGCGCCACCAGATCCATGGCAACGTCATCCAGTCCACCAGCCGCGCGCTGATGGAGGAAGTGTCGTTCGAACGCGGCGCGGTGGCGGCGCGGGAATGGGGCGCCTATCCCATCATCCCGTTCCCGGACGTGCCCAAGATCGACGTCCTGATGCTGCCGCGTCAGGATCAACCACCGCTCGGCGTGGGCGAATCCGCCTCGGTGCCGAGCGCGGCGGCGATCGCCAATGCGATCTTCGATGCCACCGGCGTGCGCTTTCGCGAGCCTCCGTTCACGCCCGAGCGCATCCTGAAAGGGCTGCACGGCGATGCGGCGGCGACACCACAGGCCCTGCCCGCTCCCGCGGCGTCGCCGCCGGCCCGCATCTGGCAAAACCCGTTCGCAAAGCGCGCCGGCGTCTTCGCGACCATTGCAGCTCTCTGCACTGCTGCAATCGGCGTCGGCGCGGCGCTGCTGCCGGGCCGTGCGATTGCACCCATCGCGCGCCCCGACGCATCGGTCTACTCCGCGGCGACGATCGCGCGCGGAGAGCTGCTTGCTGCGCTCGGCAATTGCGCGGAGTGCCACACCTCCACCGGCGGCGCGCTCAACGCCGGCGGCCGTGCGCTCCAGACACCGTTCGGCACGATCTTCGCGACCAACATCACGCCCGACGTCGAGACCGGCATCGGCGCCTGGTCCTATCCCGCCTTCGAGCGCGCCATGCGCGATGGGCTGCATCGCGATGGTCGGCAGCTCTATCCTGCCTTCCCCTACACGCATTTTGCGAAGACCAGCGACGCCGACATGCAGGCGCTCTACGCCTATCTGATGGCGCAACCCGTAGTACGCGCGACGCCGCCGGCGAATGCGCTCGCATTTCCATTCAATCTTCGCCCGCTGCTCGCGGGCTGGAACGCGCTGTTCCACCAGACGCGCGAGTTCAAGCCCGATCCCGCCAAGTCCGAGCTTTGGAATCGCGGCGCCTACCTGGTCGAGAGCCTCGGCCATTGCAGCGCCTGCCATTCGCCCCGCAACGCGCTCGGCGCCGAGCAGCGCGAAGCCTATCTCGCCGGCGGCTTTGCCGAAGGGTGGGAGGCGCCGGCGCTAACCTCGGTCTCGCAGGCACCGATCCCGTGGAGCGAGGATGAGCTTTTCGCTTATCTGCGCACCGGCCATTCGCGCTATCACGGCGTAGCGGCCGGTCCGATGGCGCCGATCGTCCGGGACCTCAAGGCTCTGCCCGATCAGGACATCCGTGCGATGGCAGTCTATCTCAACTCGTTCAACGACGCCGCGACCGACCGGCACGCACAGGAAGCACTCGCGGCAAAGCTCGAGAGCGCAACGCAGGTCACCGTCGCCTCTTCCACCGGCGCGCGCCTCTATCAGGGCGCCTGCGCCGTCTGCCACGAGGTCGGCGGCCTGCCGCTGTTCGGCAGCCGGCCTTCGCTCGCGCTCAACAGCAACATTCACAGCACGAAGGCGGACAATCTCGTGCAGGTGATCCTGCACGGCATCTCCGAGCCAGTCTCCAGCGATCTCGGCTACATGCCCGCGTTCAGGAACGGCATGAGCGATGCGCAGGTCGAGGAACTCGTGACGTTTTTGCGCAAGCAGTTCGCACCCGACAAGCCGGCCTGGATCGGCGTGCGTGAGACGATCGCGCGGGTACGAAGTTCAACCCACTAACGTCATTCCGGGGACCGAGCATAGCGAGGGAGCCCGGAATCCATAACCACCAGCCGGGGTTATGGATTCTCAGATGCGCAATTGCGCATCATAGCTCGCCGCTTCGCGTCGCCCCGGAATGACGCCGCGTGAATACGTTACCCGTGCTTCATCTCCACCGGTGGCGTGCCGTGGGTGTGGAAGGATTCGATGGTCTTCAGTCCCCACGCCTGGCCCTTCTTGCGCTCCTCCTCGGTCCACACGATCGGCTTCCAGTCGGGCGCGAGAATGAGACGCGCGCCAGCATTGGCGACTTCGACGCGGTTGCCGCCGGGCTCGTAGACATAGAGGAAGAAGGTCTGCTGGATCGCGTGCTTGTGCGGCCCCGTCTCGATATGCACGCCGTTCTCGAGGAAGATGTCGGCGGCGCGCAGAATCTCCTCGCGGCTGTCGAGCGCGTAGGTGACGTGGTGGAAGCGGCCGGGCACGCCGGAATGGTCGAGCGAATAGGCGAAGTCGTAGCTCTTGTTCGACATCGTCAGCCACATCGCAGCCTCGCGGCCGTCATTGAGCACGATCTGCTCGGTGAGACGGCAGCCGAGATAGGTCTCGAAGAACTCGCGGTTGGCCTTGATGTCGACGGCGAGGCAATTGAGGTGATCGAGGCGGCGCACGTTGACGCCGCGCGCGGGAAAGCGCTGGGCCTGGTTCTTCAGCGCAGGCTTCAGCTCCGGCGGCGCCTGATACCATTCGGTCTCGTAATAGAGCTCGACGATATGGCCATCGGGATCGCGGCAGCGGAAGGTCGGCCCCTGCCCCATGTCGCCGTCGATCCAGCCGATGTCGAAGCCGGATCCTTTCAGCGCGGCGACCCGACGCTCCAGCGCCTGCTGGCTGCGCGCGCGCAGTGCCATGTGGCCCATCCCTGACGTCTTCGAGGCCGTGAGCTTGAGCGAATAGCGCTCGTAGTCGTCCCAGCCGCGCAAGTAGACCGACTCGCCTTGTCGTCCGCTGACGGTCATGCCCATGACATCGACGAAGAATTTCAGGCTCTCGTCCGGCTTCGGCGTCAGCAGCTCCATGTGGCCGAGATGGGCGAGATCGAGGATTGGTTCGGGCTGCATGATTTTCTCCCAGGGACGTCGCTACGATCCGCCGGACCGGATCGCGCGATTGAACGCGGGGCACAACGACGCGGGCCCCGCATGGCGCCGGTGGCAGCGATTTCATTTGTACTAATGTACAAATGATTAGGTCCCGTCAACAAATCAAGCCGCAGCGCCCCTGCAAATGACGGCCCGGCCGGGACGGGCGGGTCTTCCAAACGGGCGATCGCCCGCCTGGATGGTAAAGTCTTCCTTAAGGCCGACCGGACGCATTGGCCCGGAAAAGCAGCAGTTTCCCGGCGATTCCGCCCATAAGTATACATCAGCACCAAGCCTGTTGGCCGAATTGTCGCTGATTTAACGGAGCGGGCGCGCCCGGCGTTTAACCCTTTGTCCAGCGACGGCCGCGCATAGTCCGGAGCAAATCCCTTAGCTCTTGCCGGGTTCATTCATCGTGACATCCTTTGGACGCGTGATTTCGGTTCGCGGATCGCTCGCCCGGGTCGGGCTATTGGCGGCAAGCCAGATGCCGATCTCGGAGGTTCGGGCGACCGTCGGCCGTTTCGTCAGCATTCGCTGCGCCAGCTCCGTCATCGTTGCGATGATCACCGAGGTCTCCTGCGAGAACCTGTCGAGCTCCGACGGCTACATCGCCATCGCCTCGGTCGACCTGCTCGGCGAGATCCTCAACGCCGCGGACAAGGCCAAATTCCAGCGCGGCGTCACCAACTATCCGACCATCGGCGATGCCGTCGACCTGATCACCAGCCAGGAGCTGCGCACGATCTACGCGCCGACCGGCTCCGACCAGATCAACGTGGGTTTCCTCCAGCAGGATCGCTCCGTCGTCGCCTATGTCGACGTCGAGGAAATGCTGTCCAAGCATTTTGCGGTGTTGGGGTCGACCGGCGTCGGCAAATCGACCGGCGTCTCGCTGCTGCTCAACGAGATCCTGAAAGCGCGGCCGAACCTGCGCATCTTCCTGCTCGACGTGCACAACGAATATGGCCGCTGCTTCGGCGACCGCGCGCTGGTGCTCAACCCGCGGAACTTGAAGCTGCCGTTCTGGCTGTTCAACTTCGAGGAAATCGTCGACGTGCTGTTCGGCGGCCGCGCCGGCGTGCCCGAGGAGCTCGACATCCTCGCCGAGGTGATCCCGCTGGCCAAGGGCGTCTACACCCAGTACCAGAACGCCGACCGCATCGGCCTCAAGCGCATCGATCCAAAGCAGATCGGCTACACCGTCGACACGCCGGTGCCCTATCGCCTCGTCGACCTGCTGTCGCTGATCGACGAGCGCATGGGCAAGCTCGAGAACCGCTCCTCGCGCATCATCTACCACAAGTTGATCTCGCGCATCGAAGCCGTGCGCAACGACCCGCGCTACGCCTTCATGTTCGACAACGCCAATGTCGGCGGCGACACCATGGCCGAGGTGATCAGCCATCTGTTCCGCCTGCCGGCCAACGGCAAGCCGATGACGGTGATGCAACTCGCCGGCTTCCCGGCCGAAGTCATCGATTCCGTCGTCTCGGTGCTGTGCCGCATGGCCTTCGACTTCGGCCTGTGGAGCGACGGCGTCTCGCCGCTGCTGTTCGTCTGCGAGGAAGCGCATCGCTATGCCTCCGCCGACCGCAACGTCGGGTTCGGGCCGACCCGCAAGGCGGTGTCGCGCATCGCCAAGGAAGGTCGCAAATACGGCGTCTATCTCGGCCTCATCACCCAGCGCCCGGCCGAGCTCGACGCCACCATCATCTCCCAGTGCAACACGCTGTTCACGATGCGTCTCGCCAACGACCGCGACCAGGCGCTGCTGCGCGCCGCGGTCTCGGACGCCGCCGCGAACCTGCTCTCCTTCGTACCGTCGCTCGGCACGCGTGAAGTGCTGGCCTTCGGCGAAGGCGTCGCCCTGCCGACGCGCCTGCGCTTCAAGGAGGTGCCTCCGCACCAATTGCCGCGCGGCGAAGCCACCATCAGCAGCGTGCCGTCCGTCACCTCCGGCCACGACATGCATTTCGTCAGCGCCGTGCTCGAGCGCTGGCGCGGTGCCACCTCGCAGCGCGACGTGCCGAACGACCCCGTGTTCTCGGCACCGCCGGCGAAGACGATGTCCAGCGTCGAAGCCCCGATGCTGCAACCATCGATGGGCCTCGATCCGGACCGCTTCTCGCTGCTGAAGAAGCCGCTGCGGTAAGGGACGGACACCGCCCCCACGAATTCCGCTGTCATGCCCCGGCTTGACCGGGGCATCCAGTACGCTGCAGCTCCTCGGCTCAATCACTAACGCTTCTGGAATACTGGATCGCCCGATTAAATCGGGCGATGACAGCGTGTGTGTGTCACACGCCCCCATCGTCCTACGTTGAGCCCGCCACCCGCATCGACTATGGTCTCCAGCCCCAAGCCGGAACATGCCCATGACAAAAACCGCCGCGCAACGCTTCCCCGCACCCGCCCTCGATACGCTGCCCGACGACATCCGCACGCGGCTTCTCGCCGTGCAGGAGAAGAGCGGCTTCGTGCCGAACGTGTTCCTGACGCTGGCCTATCGTCCCGACGAGTTCCGCGCCTTCTTCGCCTATCACGACGCGCTGATGGAGAAGGACGGCGGCCTCACCAAGGCCGAGCGCGAGATGATCGTGGTGGCGACTTCGGCGGCGAACCAGTGCCAATATTGCGTGATTGCCCACGGCGCGATCCTGCGCATCCGCGCCAAGAACCCGCTGATTGCCGATCAGGTCGCGGTGAACTACCGCAAGGCCGACATCAGCCCGCGGCAGAAGGCGATGCTCGACTTCGCGATGAAGGTCTCGACCGACGCGCAGCGGATTTCCGAGGACGATTTCGCCACGCTCCAACCGCACGGCTTCAGCGACGACGACATCTGGGACATCGCCGCGATCGCCGCATTCTTCGCATTGTCGAACCGGCTGGCGAATTTCACCGGCATGCGCCCGAACGAGGAGTTCTACCTGATGGGACGACTGCCGAAGAGATGACGGACTAGACATGACGGAGCTGGACTGGCCCGAAATCCTGCTTCGCCTCGGCGCGGCGACGCTCGCCGGCGGCGCGATCGGCCTCAACCGCGACCTGCACGGCAAGCCGATCGGGCTGAAGACGCTCGGCATCGTCGGGCTCTCCACCGCAACCGTCGTGCTGCTCGCAGTCCAGTTCGCCGAGCCCGGCAAGATGACCGATGCGACGAGCCGTGTGATCCAGGGCATCCTGACCGGCATCGGCTTTCTCGGTGCCGGGGTCATCGTCCACGAGAGCGACCGCTTTCGCGTGCGGGGCCTGACCAGCGCGGCCTGCACCTTTCTCGCCGCCTGTCTCGGCATTGCCTGTGGCGCCGGACAATGGAAGATCGTCCTGCTCGCGCTCGCTGTCGCCTTCGTGCTGCTCACGATCGGCCGCCGCATCGAGCGCTGGCTGCATCGCATCCTCGGCGGCAGAGAGGATCCGCACCGGCCGGAGACCACGCCGCCTGCGGGTCCCCGCAATAGCGGCTAGTGATCATACGCCGCGCAATCGCCTCGGAGGCGAGCGCGTGCAAGGCTCCATCGAATCGAAGGGTTCTGGCGAGCACTGCATCTGCCGCAACCCGATCGCCTGCTGCCGCTCACGTCTTCCGCCGCAGGCTCCAGAGACTTCCAGCGCCCAGAATGGCGGTCACGAGCAGAATCGCAACGAAGGTCTGGATGATCGTGAAGTTCAGGGCGTCGCGCGCAACGAACAGCGCGGTGACCGCGCCGGCGATGACGAAGAGGATGCGAAAGATGATGCTCATGGCCATGTCTCCAGTCAGCATGACCTGGAGCCCACCTCGCCCTCGACATCGGGGCGCAATGCTGCTTCGGCAATCATGCAGGCGGACCATAGCCGCCGGCCGCCGCCGCAAATTTGCGGAAGATCAAGCGTGTCCGGGGCCACTCAGCCGCTAGCGTTTTGTCATCAGCTCGAGCGCCGGGGCAAAACGATCGGCAAACGTCAATGTCTTGGCGTGGTGAACTGCGGCAAACGATGCCGAAATCCCTGCAGAGGCGACGGCGAGCAAGGCAATGGCAAGAACCAGACGGCGCATTCCGGCCTCCTGTGTAAGCTCGATACCCCAGAGAGATGGGGTGGCCCTGTTTCAGGACCGCTTCATGGAGACGGGAAAGTGATTTCGCTCAAGCGACCGTGATGTGGTGCGGCTGGTGGTACCGCTGGGCGCCACTGCCTACTCATCGTCCGCCGGACCGCACCAGCCGGGCAGATAGATGGCATTCTTGCTTCTGGCCGCGGCCATCGCCTTCTCGATCGCCCTGTCGAAATCGGACTCCACCACCTTGCGCGAGACCTGTCGGCGCAGGAAATCAGCCCACAGAAATTCGGAGAACGGCGTGGTGTCTTTGGCAAAGCCGCCCATGCGGCGCAATTCGCCGGCCAGGCTGCGAAACGGATCGTCCTTGAGGTCGGCGACCGATTTCGGCAGGTCGCGGAACGACCGCCGCTCGCCCTTGGCGTCGTAGGGATAGGCCCAGCGCTTGTTGTCCATGACGCCCCAGAAGGCCTTGCGCTCGACCATCCTGACGTCGCCGACGATGGTCACCAACACCTCCTTGACGCCTTCATCGTGCAGCGCTCGGCCGAGATGATGATGATCGATCACGTAGTAGCGCGAATCGGGGCCGTAGACGACGGGGATCATGTGCTTGCCGAGCAGATCAGCCTGCTTCTTCTCGTCGTGCTCGCGCCAGCGCTTGCGCTTCTCCCTGACCTCGCGCATGCCGACCGTCATCTGCGTCGGCCGGAGCGACAGGATCGGGACAGGATGCACTCGCGGCTCGCGCGTATTGGTCATGATCGATAGGTCCTCGGATGGTCCGGCTTCCCGTGACTATGCCATGGGCCCCGCGGCGACAAAATGCGTTCGGAAAGGACGCCGAGATCACAAGTCGGTACTGGCGGGACGAACTCCATGGCCGTTGCGATCCCTGTCGTTGCGGCGCAACCAGCGCCACCACCGCGACGGCCGGTTCCCGGAGAGCTCCACACCGGCCCATGCACAAATAGTGCAAATGAACAAATGCACGCGAGCATTGAGAAGATTTTCTGCAACGCGCGCGTCACGTATGCTATCTAAATCGCTGCTTCGGAGTGATCCCCGCCCCATGAACAACCAGCGGCCCATAAGCTCGGATGACGAGCACCGGGTGCTCCAGTTCAGGCCTCGCACCTCGCCTCCCACGGCGGCCCAGCGCGGCAACGGCACCGTACAACCCTTGCGCGTCGCTCCCGATCGGCTGGACCTGTCGCGCTACGAACGGCCCCGCGCCGAACCCGACAATTTCCGCCAGCGCATGCTTGCCAACATCGCGGCACTGGCCTTCACCATCGCGCTGACCGCGATCGGGATCTGGCTCGCGGTCAGCATCGCCGACCTGCGCCGGACCCAGGATTGCGTGCTGATGGGTCGCCGCGACTGCGTCAAGATCACGACGCCGCATATTTAGGGGCCGGCCCGCCGCTGGCCGTCCGGCGGCAGGGTCACGGTAGCATCCCCAAGCCTGTTCCTTTGCTATCCCCTTGGCCTGCCCGGCTCCATTGAACTCGGGGCGGCGCTCCGATATACGGGCTTTCGACCCGGCCAGAGGGGGGTTTGAGGGCGTCATTCGGGGCGCGATGCCCACCCACCGTGCCACTCTGGACAATCTGACAAATATCCGCAATATATCAAAGGCTTAGTGATGTCTTCCACATTCGATCAGGTCGCCACGATCATCGCTGAAACCTGCGACATCCCGCGCGACACGATCACGCCCGATAGCCACGCCATCGATGACCTCGGCATCGACAGCCTCGATTTTCTGGACATCGCGTTCGCGATCGACAAGCAGTTCGGCATCAAGCTGCCGCTGGAGAAGTGGACTCAGGAGGTCAACGACGGCAAGGCGACCACCGAGCAATATTTCGTGCTGAAGAACCTGTGCGCCCGCATCGACGAACTGGTTGCGGCCAAGGGCGCGAGCGCCTGAGGGCGCAGTCATGCAACTCGAATACTTCCACATGATCGACCGCATCGTCGACCTCAAGGTCGACGAGAAGACGATCGTCGTCGAAGCGCAGGTCCCGAAGGAAAGCACCATCTTCGAGGGGCACTTCCCGGGCTATCCCTTGATGCCCGGCGTGCTCCTGATCGAATCGATGGCGCAGGCCTCGGGCTGGCTTCAGCTCGGCGTATTCAGGTTCGAGCGTATGCCGATCCTGGCCGCCGTGAAGGAGGCCAAGGTCCGCGGCTCGGTCTTCCCCGGCGATCTCATGAGCATCGAGGCGCGCCTCACCCATGAAGGCTCCGGCTATGCGATGACCGAAGCCAAGATCAGAGTCGGCGGCAAGCTGCGCGCCAATTCGGCGCTCACCTTCACGCTGATCCCCTTCCCCAATGCGGATATGCGCGGATACATGGCGAAAGTCGCCGAGCGTGTCGGCTTTCCCCAACAGGCCGTCTCGCCATGATTGACACTGCTTCGAAGCCCGGCCAGACCGAAGTCTGGATCACCGGCATTGGCCTTGCTACCTCGCTCGGCGAGGGTCTGGACGCCAACTGGGCCGCGCTTCAGGAGAAGCGAATCAATGTCGACGAGAAGGGCTTCGCGCCCTACATCGTGCATCCGCTGATGCCAGTTGCCTTCGACAGCCAGATCCCGAAGAAGGGCGATCAGCGCCAGATGGAAGCCTGGCAGCGCATCGGCACATATGCCGCCGGTCTTGCGCTCGATTCCGCAGGGATCAAGGGCAACAAGGACATCCTGTCGAAGATCGACATGGTCGTCGCCGCCGGCGGCGGAGAGCGCGATCTCAACGTCGACAGCGGCGTGCTGACGGCCGAGGCCAAGGGCGCCAACGCGCCCGGCTTCCTCAACGAGCGGTTGATGAGCGATCTCAGGCCGACGCTGTTTTTGGCACAGCTCTCCAACCTGCTCGCCGGCAACATCGCCATCGTGCACGGCCTGGGGGGCACTTCGCGCACCTTCATGGGCGAAGAGGTCGCCGGCGCCGATGCCGCCCGCATTGCGCTTGCGCGGATCGCCTCGGGCGAAAGTGACATCGCGCTGGTCGGCGGCTCGCACAATGGCGAGCGCAAGGACCTGTTGGTCCTCTACGAATTCGGCGACTTCAACCTCAAGAACAAGTTCGCTCCCGTATGGGCGCGCAAGGACCACGCCGGCTTCGCGCTCGGCTCCGCCGGCGCCTTCCTGGTGCTGGAATCGAAGACGCATGCGGAAGCGCGCGGCGCAAAGCCGTTCGCCAAATTGTCGAGCGTCGTCGCGGACCTCGCCAAACGCAAGCGGCCCGGCGACATGGCCGCGACGCTGGAGAAGCTGTGGGCCAAGCTGCCGAAGCGCGAGGGCAAGGGCGCCATCATCACCGGAGCGACCGGTGCGGAGCCCGCGACCTCGGAAGAGCGCGACTTCCTGAAGAGCCATGTCGACTTTCCGGTGCGCTCGACCGGCACGGTATTCGGCCACGCCATGGAGACGCAATTCCCGCTCGGAATTGCGCTCGCTGCGCTGTCGATCTCGCGTGGTGCACTGTTCCCGCCGAACGATTCGACCGGCACCGAGATTGAAATGCAGGGTGCGCCCACCCAGATTGTGGTGGTGGGAGCTGGACACTGGCGCGGCGAAGGCATGGCGCTGGTCGAGGCAGTTTAGTTAGCTCAAGCGGGGATCGACATGACTGCAGCACGCGACAAATTCGGGCGCCCCGTCGTCGTCGTCACCGGCATGGGCATCTTGACGTCGCTCGGTGCCGGCAAGACCGACAATTGGGCGAAGCTCGTCGCCGGCGAATCCGGCATCCGCACCATCACGCGCTTTCCGATCGACGGCCTGAAGACCACGATGGCGGGCACGGTCGATTTCGTCGGCGTCGATCCGTTCTCCTCCACCGCCCTGTCCGAACGGATGGCCGAGATCGCGACGCAGGAAGCGCTGGAGCAGGCCGGCATCGGCGCCAAGGCCGATTTCCCCGGCCCCCTTTTTCTTGCCGTTGCGCCCGTCGAGGTCGAATGGCCGCAGCGTCGCGAACTGGGTCGCGCCGTCGGCCAGCTCGACATCAACTATGACGATCTGCTGCGCATTTCCGGCGGCGGCAAGTACAGCGCCTACCATCATCGCTTCATGTTCGGCTCGGTCGCCGCATCTCTCGCGGAGACGTTCGGCACCAAGGGTTCGCCGATCTCGCTGTCCACGGCCTGCGCCTCGGGTGCGACCTCGATCCAGCTCGGCGTCGAGGCGATCCGCCGCGGCGAGACCGACGCCGCACTGTGCGTCGCGACCGACGGCACCGTGAACCCGGAAGCGCTGGTGCGCTTCTCGCTGCTGTCGGCGCTGTCGACCCAGAACGATCCGCCGCAGGCGGCCTCCCGCCCCTTCTCCAAGAACCGCGATGGTTTCGTGATGGCCGAAGGCGCCGGCGCGCTGGTGCTCGAAAGCTACGAGGCGGCGACTGCGCGCGGCGCGAAGATCCTCGGCGTGATTGCCGGCTGCGGCGAGCTCACCGATTCCTTCCATCGCACCCGGTCCTCGCCCGACGGCAAGCCGATCATCGGCTGCATGAACAAGACGCTGGCCGATGCCGGCATGACGCCGGACCAGATCGACCACATCAACGCGCACGGCACCTCGACACCCGAAAACGACAAGATGGAGTTCAACACGACATCGGCCGTGTTCGGCGAGCTCGCGCAGAAGATTCCGGTCACCTCCAACAAGTCGATGGTCGGCCACACCATCTCGGCCGCCGGCGGGGTGGAGGCGATCTTCTCGCTGCTGACGCTCGAGCATCAGCGCATTCCGCCGACCATCAACTACGACATTCCTGATCCCGCGATCCTGTTCAACGTCGTCGGCAACAAGGCGCGCGACGCCCGCGTGACCGCGGTGATGTCGAATTCGTTCGGCTTCGGCGGTCAGAACGCCTCGCTGATCCTGACCCGCGAACCGGTCTGACCGGACGCATGACGCTGCTTCCTGCGAGCATGAAGGCCCGCGCGCGGGAGGCTGCCAAATCGCTCGGCGGAAGCCTGATCGGCGCGGCGACGGTCGCGATGCTGCGCACCACGCGCTATTTCGATCCGGTCAAGACCTCGGACTTCTTCGCGCGCGCCGTGAAGCTGATCGGGCCGCGCCTGCGCGAGCACCGCATCGGCCGCGCCAATCTCACCGCCGCCTTTCCGGAGAAATCGCCGGAGGAGATCGACCGGATCCTGATGGGCGTCTGGGACAATCTCGGCCGCGTCGGCGCCGAGTTCGCCCATATCGACCACGTCTGGGACTACGATCGCGATGGCCCGGAGAAGAGTCGAATGGAGATTTCCCCGCGCAGCATCGAGCTGTTCGACCAGATCCGCGACGACGGCAAGCCGGCGCTGATCTTCGCCGCACACCTTGCGAACTGGGAATTGCCGGCGCTCGCCGCCGTCGCGCATGGACTGGAAACGGCGATTCTCTATCGCCGCCCGAACATCGCCTCGGCCGACCGCATCATCCAGGAGATGCGCCAGGTCAACATGGGCACGCTGATCCCGGCCGGCCGCGAGGCGCCGCTGCGGCTCGCGCAGGCGCTGAAGGATGGCAAGCACGTCGCCATGCTGATCGACCAGTACCTCACCGCCGGCGTCGAGGTCACGTTCTTCGGCCGCAAGACCCGCGCCAACCCGATGCTGGCGCGCCTCCTGCGCCAGGTCGAATGCCCGATCCACGGCGTCCGCATCATCCGCCTGCCCGACGGCCGCTTCCGCGGCGAGCTGACCGAAGAGGTCAAGCCGGTGCGCGATGCCGATGGCAAGATCGACATCCAGGGCACCACGCAGGCGATCACGAGCGTCGTGGAGAGCTGGGTGCGCGAGCATCCGGAGCAGTGGCTGTGGCTGCATAGAAGGTGGCGGTAGGCTGGCGCTATTTGCTCAGCGGCCGCATTCGGACTCGGCCAGGCTCGATCACAGAAAAATGGCCCGCCCAATCGTCACGGGCCAAGATCAGGTCGGCGAGCACCTTGCCAATCCGCCCAGGTGCAGGCGGAGGGATGCGCAACAATACGATACCGCACGTCGTCGGAAGCGATGACGCTTTGGCCAACTCCCCAAAATCCTTGTCAAAGGCGAGCAGGATCCGTTGTTCGTGCGACGCCTGCGCCAATACTACGCGATCGTTGCTACCGGGTGCCGAAGCTCGGATCCAGATGACGTCATGACCTGACGCGCGAAGTGCGTCGACCGCGGAGCCCGGAAAATTCTCGTCCGCGAGAAATCGCATCTCAGGCTGCGGTCGGGTGAACCCGTTCGACGCTCAGTGAGTCGCGTGCGTAAGCCAGACACGCGAGAATGTCCTCGCGCGAAATGCCCGGATAGTTCGCCAAAATGTCGGCTTCGCTCCAACCGTCCGCCATCAATCCGATAATGAACTCGACTGCAATGCGGGTCCCCCGAGTCACGGGCTTGCCGGCGAGGACATCAGGTGCGAGCGAAATGCGAGGGTGATCTGTCATTGCTCAAGGCCTAGTCTGTCAGCTGAGGCAGATAGTACACCAATTCGCGCGGGACAGCGAATTTGGAACCTAACTGCCTTTACCTTCCCGTCTTCACCTTGGTCCAGAGCCGGTTGATGATCCGCTGCGTCGCCGGCTCGCGCGCCGTGATCACGAACAGCTTTGCGAGCGTCGCCTCGTCCGGATAGATGTTCTTGTCGCCCAGGATTTTTGGATCGACCAGCTTCTGGCTGGCGAGATTGCCGCTCGCGTAGGACAGGAAGTCCGAGTTCTTGGCGGCAACGTCGGGGCGGTAGAGGTAGTTGATCAGCTCGTAGGCCTCCTTGACGTTCTTGGCATCCGCGGGGATCGCGAGATTGTCGAAGAACATCTGCGCACCCTCCTTCGGAATGGCATAGCCGATCTCGATGCCACTGCTGTTGTCTTTCTTGGCTTCGGCCGCCCGGGCCCGCGCCTGCATGATGTCGCCGGACCAACCGACCACGAAGCAGATCTCGCCGGTGGCGAGTGCGCTGAGATATTCGGACGAGTGAAATTTGCGCACCGACGGGCGAACCTTCGCGACGGCCTCGGCGGCCTTCTCGAGGTCAGCCTGCTTGGTCGAGTTTGGATCGAGCCCGAGCCAGTTCAGCGCTGCCGGAAAGATGTCGTCGGCGGAGTCGAGCATGTGCACGCCGCAGTCTTTGAACTTCGCCAAATTCTCCGGCTTGAAGACGATGTCCCAGCTGTCGATCTTCGCGTCCGGCCCGAGGATCTGCTTCACCTTGGCGACGTTGTAGCCGATGCCCGTCGTGCCCCACATGTAGTTGGCGGCGTAGACGTTGCCGGGATCGTAGGTCGCAAGGTGCCTGGTCACCATCGGCCAGGCGTTGGCGAGGTTCGGCAGCTTCGACTTGTCGAGCTTCTGGAAGATGTTGGCCTTGATCTGGCGCTGCAGGAAATAGGCGGTGGGAACCACGACGTCATAGCCGGACTTGCCGGCCATCAGGCGCGTCTCCAGGGTCTCGTTGGCATCGAAGGTGTCGTAGACCACCTTGATGCCGGTCTCTCTGGTGAAGGCCTCCAGGACACCCGGCGCCATGTAGTTGGACCAGTTGTAGAAGTTGACGACCCGCTCCTCGGCCGCTGCGGGAGGCGAAAGCAACATCAGCGCTGCGGCGAATGCAAAACCAAGGCAAAGCCAGGAAAAGCAAAGCCTCGAGCGGCCGACGTTCGTCATCCCTACCTCTTGCGCCCGCGCACCGCGTCCGACAGCCGCTCCAGCGCGGTGTCGAGGGTCTGGTCCTTCTTGGCAAAGCAGAACCGCACCACCGAAGTGACCGGGTCCTGCTCGTAGAACGCCGACACCGGGATCGCCGCCACCTTGTAGTCCTTCACGATGCGCCAGCAGAACTCGGTGTCGCTCTCGTTCAGCCCGAGCGGCGACAAGTCCACGGTGAGGAAGTAGGTGCCTTGCGACTTCAGCACGGGGAAGCCGAGGCTCTCCAGGCCCCTGGTCAGGCGGTCCCTGCTCCGCGTCAGATCCTTGCGCATCGACAGGAAGTAGTCGTCGGACTTGCCGAGGCCGTAGGCGGCGGCGGCCTGCAGGTTCGGCGCGGTGGTGAAGGTCAGGAACTGGTGCACCTTGGCGGCGACGCGCAGCAAGGGCGGTGCGGCGCAGACGAAGCCGATCTTCCAGCCCGTCAGCGAGAAGATCTTGCCGGCCGAGCCGACCTTGATGGTGCGCTCGCGCATGCCGGGGATGGTGATGAGCGGGATGTGCTTGTGCTCGTCGAAGGTGACGTGCTCCCAGACCTCGTCGCAGATCGCGATGACGTCGAACTCCTGGCAATAGCGCGCCAAGAGCTCGAGGTCCTCGCGCGGATAGACCACCGCGCTGGGATTCAAGGGATTGTTGAACAGCACCGCCTTGGTCTTTGAATTGAAGACGCTTTTCAGCATGTCCTCGTTCAGCCGCCAGTGCGGCGGCTCGAGACGGACCAGGCGCGGAATGCCGCCCGCCTGACGGATGATGGGCAAATAGGAATCATAGACCGGCTGGAAGCAGACCACCTCGTCGCCGGGCTGGACCACCGCGAGGATCGCCGAGGTCAGCGCCTCGGTGCCGCCCGAGGTGACCATCACTTCGCTCATCGGATCGAGCGTGACGCCGTGCCAGTGGCCATAATGGGTCGCGATTGCCTGGCGCAGCTCCGGCAGGCCCATCATCGACGGGTACTGGTTGTAGCCGTTCAGCGAGGCCTCGGCCGCGGCGCGGCGGATGTCCTCGGGGCCGGGGTCGTCGGGAAAGCCTTGGCCGAGATTGATGGCATTGTTGTCGCGCGCGGCCTGCGACATCGCCTCGAAGATGGTGACGGGAAGGTCGGCGAAGACCTTGTTCAGATTGGAGCTCTTCGACATCGACCCGATCAGCCACCGACCTTGCTGGGAAGTCCCGCCGCCTTCCAGCCAAGCATGCCGCCGGCCAGATGCTTGTCGTAGGGCAGGCCGGCGGCCTGCGCCGCCAGTGAGGCCGTCACCGAGCGCTTACCCGAGCGGCAGGCGAACACGACCTCCTTGCCGGCGGGATCGGGAATCGCCTTGGGATCGAAGGTCGAGAGCGGCACCACGACGCCGTAAGGGTAAGCCTCGGCCTGAACCTCGTTCGGTTCGCGAACGTCGACGAGCAGATAGCGCCCTTCCGCGACACCCTTGGAGACCTCGTCCGGGGTCAGATCCTGTACTTGATTTGCCACATCATCCTCCAACGTCGCGAGCCGCAGCCGGGGCGATCCCGGCGGGCGGCAACCTCGCCTCTCGGGAGACGAAAATCAAGCGCTACAAAGGCTTGAGCCCCGAGCCGCAAGTTAAAGCTAAATCGCAGCGACTTGAAGTGCGGCCTTCAGGATGCCTGAAGCTCCTGCTTCATCCCTCGCCACGCACTCGGTGTCATTCTCCGCGAAAGCGGGGAATCCAGTACGCCGCGGCCTCACCGTATCGCGGCGCTGTCTCTGGAATACTGGATCGCCCGCCTTCGCGGGCGATGACAGCGGTAAAGACGGACAGAGCGCCGGCCCCGCCCTAGATCGTCACCTGCGTGCCGACCTCGACCACGCGGCCGGACGGGATCTGGAAATAGTCGGTGGCGTCGTTGGCGGAGCGGCTGAGCGAGATGAACAGCCGGTCCTGCCACCGCGGCATGCCGGAATGGACGGCGGGCTTCAGCGCCCGGCGCGACAGGAAGAACGAGGTCGACATGATGTCGAACTGCCAGCCCAGCTTGCGGGCGATCGCCAGCGCCTTCGGCACGTTGGGCGATTCCATGAAGCCGAACTTCAGCGTCACCTTGGAAAAGGTCGGTGAGATCTGCTCCAGCCTGACGCGCTCGGACGGATCGATGCGCGGGGTCTGCGCGGTCTCGATGGTGAGAATGACGTTCTTCTCGTGCAGCACCTTGTAGTGCTTCAGGCTATGCATCAGCGCGGTCGGCGCGCTGATTGGGTCCGAGGTGAGGAATACCGCGGTTCCCGGCACGCGCTGGGGCGGCCGCTTCTCCAGCATGGCGACGAGGTCGGCGAGCGGGAACTCGAGCTTGCGCGACTTCTCGAACAAGAGCCGGCTGCCGCGCCGCCACGTGTACATCAGGATGATCATGAGCGCGCCGAGCGCCAGCGGCACCCAGCCGCCCTCGACGACCTTGAGCAGGTTGGCGGAGAGGAAGGTCAGGTCGAGGAACAGGAATGGCGTAATGAGAGCGGCGGCGGCGAATGGCGACCATCGCCAGACCTTCCAGATCACGACAAAGCCCATCATGGCCGTGACCACCATGGTGCCGGTGACCGAGATGCCGTAGGCCGAGGCCAGGGCGCTGGAGGAGCGGAACATGAGCACCAACAGCACCACCGCAACCAGCAGCAACTGGTTGATGCGTGGGATGAAGATCTGGCCGGAATGGGCTTCCGACGTATGGCGAATTTCAAAGCGCGGCAGCAGGCCGAGCTGGATCGCCTGACGCGTCAGCGAATAGGCGCCGGTGATGACCGCCTGGCTCGCGATCACGGTCGCCATGGTCGCCAGCACGACCATGCAGCCGCGGACAAAACCTTGCGGAAAGAGCTGGAAGAACGGGCTGACGATCGCGCCGGGATCGGCGAGCACCAGTGCCCCCTGCCCCAGATAGTTCAGCGCCAGCGACGGCAGCACGATGAACAGCCAGGCGGTCTGGATCGGCCGCTTGCCGAAATGGCCAAGGTCGGCATAGAGCGCCTCGGCGCCGGTCACGGCCAGGAACACCGCGCCCAGCGTCACGAAGCCGATCAGGCCGTGGTGGAGCATGAAGGACACGGCATAGAGCGGGTTCAGCGCGTACAGCACCTGCGGCTGCTCGATGATCGGATGGATCGCCGCCAGCGCGAGCACCGCGAACCAGACACACATGATCGGGCCGAAGAAGGCGGCAACGCGCGCCGTGCCGCGGGACTGCACGGCGAACAGAGCGACCAGGATCACCACGGTCAGCGGAACGATGTAAGGCTCGAACTTCAGGGTGACGTCCTTCATGCCTTCGATCGCCGACAGCACCGAGAGGGCCGGCGTAATCACGGCATCGCCGTAAAACAACGCTCCGGAAATGATGCCGAGCAGCGCGATGGTCGTGCTGCCGGCGCCCACCGCGCGCTGGGCCAGCGCCATCAGCGCCAGTGTGCCGCCCTCGCCGTTGTTGTCGGCGCGGAGCAGGATCACGACATATTTGAGCGTCACCACGATGATGAGCGCCCACAGGATCAGGGAGAGCACGCCGAGCACGGCCGCAGCCGTCGGCAGGCCGTCGTGCCCGGAAGCCGCCGTCACCGCCTCGCGGAACGCGTAGAGCGGGCTGGTGCCGATATCGCCATAGACGACGCCGATGCTGCCGAGCGTCAGCGCACCGAAACCGGCGGTGGTGTGGGCCTCACCATGCCCATTGACCGCCGCCGTTTCCGGGGCGGTAATCGCTGCGTCGTTTGTCATGGGAGAGCCCAGTGGCCTCTAAAAATGCTTCACTGCACAACGGCGGAGGAGCGCGCGGCTTATAGTCCTGCGCTGTCAGCATAGCCTAGCCCGTTTTCGGGCCCTGGTCATGCAAATATGCATGACTCGCACAATTGCGGTTAGATGGTGACTTGGGTTCCGACTTCAACCACCCGCCCGGTGGGGATCTGGAAATAGTCGGTGGCGTCATTGGCGGACCGGCTGAGCGCGATGAACAAATGGTCCTGCCACAGCGGCATGCCCGATTGCGCCGAGGCCTTCAGGGATCTCCGCGACACGAAGAACGACGTCGACATGATGTCGAACTGCCAGCCCTGTTTGCGCGCGATGGCGAGCGCCTTCGGCACGTTCGGCTGCTCCATATAGCCGAAGCGCAGACGGACCTTGGAGAACTTGTCGCTGATCTTCTCCATCCTGAACCGCTCCGAAAGATCGACCCGCGGCGTATGCGCGGTCTCGATGGTCAGGATCACGTTGTGCTCGTGCAGCACCTTGTTGTGCTTGAGATTGTGCAGCAGCGCGGTCGGCACGAAGGCCGGATCGCTGGTGAGGAACACCGCCGTGCCCTTGACGATATGCGGCGGCCGCTTCTCCAGGCTGCGGATCAGATCGTCCAGCGGCACCTCGATCCGTCGTGTCTTCTGGATCAGAATTGCGGAGCCCTTGCGCCAGGTCCAGATCGTCCCCGCCATGACAATGCCGAACAGCAGCGGCACCCAGGCGCCTTCGAGAAGCTTGAGCAGGTTGGCGCTGAAGAAGCTCAAATCGACGATGACGAAGGGGACGATCACGGCCGCGGCAGTCGCCGCGCGCCAGTTCCACAACTTCCAGATCACGACGAAGCCCATGATGCCGTCAGCGACCATGGTGGTGGAGACCGCAATGCCGTAGGCAGAGGCCAGATTGCTGGGGGTGTGGAACAGCAGCACCAGCAGCATCACGCCGATCAGCAGCAGGCGGTTCACGCGCGGCAGATAGATCTGGCCCGCGTGGGATTCGGAGGTGTAACGCACCTCGAAACGCGGCAGCAGCCCGAGTTGTACGGCCTGGTAGACCAGCGAATAGGCGCCGGTGATCACCGCCTGGCTCGCGATCACGGTTGCGGCAGTCGCAAGTCCGACCAGCGGCAACACCAGGCTCTCGGGCACCATGCGATAAAAGGAGTGCTCGATCGCGCTGGGATCGGACAGCACCAGTGCACCCTGCCCGAAATAGTTGATCAGAAGCGCGGGCAGCACGAAGAACATCCAGGCCGACTGGATCGGCTTGCGGCCGAAATGGCCGAGATCGGCATAAAGCGCCTCGCCGCCCGTCACCGCCAGGAACACGGCGCCGAGTGTCACGAGGCCGATCACACCGTGCGACAGCACGAACTGAACCGCGTAATAGGGATTGATCGCCGCCAGCACCGAAGGGTCGTCGGCGATGTGGACGGCCCCCATCACGGCGATGACGGTGAACCAGACCACCATCACCGGCCCGAAGGCCGAGGCGACCAATGCGGTTCCCTTGCTCTGGACAGCGAACAGCAGCACCAGGATGAGGACGGTGAGCGGCACGACATAGTGCTCGAGCGCGGGGGTCGCGAGCTTGAGGCCCTGAACCGCCGAGAGGACCGAGATCGCCGGCGTGATCATGGAATCGCCGATGAACATGGACGCGCCGACCACACCGAGCGCGAGCAGGACCCAGCTTCGCCGCCCGAGCGCGCGCTGGCCGAGGGCCATCAGCGACAGCGTGCCGCCCTCCCCGTTGTTGTCGGCGCGCAGCAGCAGCAGGACGTATTTGGCGGTGACGACGATCAGCAGCGCCCACAGGATCAGCGAGAGCACGCCCAGCACGATGATCCGCGAGACCGGCTCGCCGTGGGCAGCGCCCTTGACGGCCTCGTGAAATGCGTAAAGCGGCGAGGTGCCGATATCCCCGAAAACGACGCCGATGCTCCCGAGCGTAAGGGCCCAAAAGCCTGATGTGACCGGCTGCCCGTCCTGGGTCTCGGTCGATGTGATGCTGGCCGTCATGGGGGTGAGAAACGCTTCGTCCCTGAATTTGATCCGGCGCCTATTGACGCTTCCGTCGCGCCTGTCAATCGGCCCAGCACCATAGCAGGCGCCGCGACGGAAGCTGTGACGCCGTGGCAACGTTCATCGCCAGAGCGACGACATGCCTCAGGTAGAATGGTAGCGCAAGGGGGTTACGGTTTCAGATTCGGCGGCAGCGGCGGATCCTCACGCATCAGGGTGATGGTCACCCGACGGTTGGCCGCGAGCGAGGGATCGTCCGGAAACAACGGCTGGGTATCTGCCTTGCCCGAGACGGCGAAGATATGCGACGGCGGCAGGCCTTCGCGCTCGAGGATCTGGCGCACGGCGTTGGCGCGGTCGGCCGACAGATCGAAGGCGCCGTAGTCGCTGCGGGTCGGTACAAATCCTGCCGCGGTGTGGCCGGCGATGGATACGCGCAGCGGCGTGGCCTTGAGCGGAATCGCGAGCTTCTCGATCAGGCGGCGGGTGCGGTCATAGGGCACCTTGGAGCCGTCGGCGAACATCGAGCGGCCGTCCTGGTCGACGATCTCCAGGTTGAGGCCCTGCTTGGTCTCCTCGAACATGATGTGCTTGGACATCTCGGTCAGTTCCGGCATGTCCTGCAACGCCTGGCGCAGCGAGGCCGCGGCCAGCGCGAAATTGCGGTCGACCTTGATCTTCGCGCCGGACGTCTTGTCGCGGTCTTCCTGGTCCGGCGTCGGCGTGTTGGAGGCGTCCTCGGGCTGGATGTGGTCGACATTCTTCAGCCGCGGACGGGTCGGCAGGCCGTCGGATTCGACGATGCCGGAGTAGCGCGCTTCGCTCTGAACGCCGAACGCCTCGCGCATCGAGCCCGCGACGATCTTCAGCTTGTTGGCGTCCTGCGTGGAGAACGCAACCAGCATCACGAAAAATGCCAGCAGCAGCGCCATCAGGTCGGCGAAGGTCACGAACCAGCCGTGACCGCCGCCGTGAGCATCGCCGCGCTTCTTCTTGGCCATCTCTCAAATCCCGGCGCGCGGCCTTACGCCGGCACCGGCTCTCCCTCGGTGTGACGATGCTTCTCAGGCAGATAGGCCAGCAGCATTTCGCGCACGAGCGTCGGGCTCTTGGAATCGCGGATCATCAGGATGCCGTCGATGATCAAGGTGCGGTTCGTTTCTTCGTCGAGCAGCTTGCCATGCAGCTTGTCGGCGATCGGCAAACAGATCAGGTTGGCGACAACCGCGCCATACAGCGTCGCCAGCAGCGCGGTGGCCATGAACGGGCCGAGCTTGGACGGATCCGACATGTTGGAGAACATCTGCACCATGCCGAGCAGCGTGCCGATCATGCCGAAGGCCGGAGCGCAGTCGCCGACGGCGCGGTAGATCTTGCTGCCTTCGTCGAGGTGCATCAGGAAATTGTCGCGGTCGCGCTCCAGATTGTCGCGAATGAAGTCGAGGTCGTAACCATCGGCGACGTAGCGGATGCCCTTGGCAAGGAACGGCTCGTCGGTCTCGACCTTTTCCAGTCCGACCGGGCCCTGCTTGCGAGCGATTTCCGCGATGCGGGCGAGTTCGTCGACGAGGTCGTGAGCCGAAAGGCGGCTCAGGGTGAAGGCAAACTTCGCGCCGAGCGGTACGCCGTGGATCATCGCGGACAATGGAAAGCGGATCATCGTTGCGGCGAACGAACCGCCGAAGATGACGATCACGGCGTGGATGTCGTAAAACATCCCGAAGCTGCCGCCCATCAAGATCAGCGTCGACACAACAGTGGCGCCCGCGGCCAGGCCGACAAGTGTTGCGATATCCATTATCGACTCCAACGCGTACGCGACAACGGCCGTCCTGGCCGCTGGTGCGGCCCGACCCCGAACCGCACCGGAAACCCTAGAGCGCCGCCCTTAAAGCCGCGTAAAGGTTAAGTCTGGACAGTGTGCTGCGTGCCGCAGTGCCCGCTGCGATTGGCGTCCGGCGACAGGAACTTCAACACTTCGCTAACCATTGGCGGGGCGCGCCACGACGTCACATCGGCTGCGGCCCTCCGCCACATCGTGACCAGGGATCGATTGGTGTCTGGTACTGGCGCGGCATGCTCGATCGCGGGAGCCATCGCCATGTTGACGCTGTTCGGTCTTCTCACCGCGCTGCCCGCGGTGCTGGCGCTCCACCTGCTGGAGCCGGAACTCGTCCTGCCGGCTTTCAGCCTCGTGCTCTTTGCCGAGGCCGCCTTCGCGGTGATGGCAGCGCGCTTGATTCACCTCCCGGACAATGCGGAGGGTATCACGCTATGGGACCTTGCCGGCGGCTTCACCCTGATCGGATGCGCCGCCGCAGTGTTCGGCGAGCCGGATCAGGCGGTCCTGTTTCTGACGGAACAAGGCGACCCACGGCCGGCGTCTAGGCCGTAGGTCGTTCGATCGCCGTCTAAAGCGCGATGCGACTAGGATGAATCGTCATCGCGCCTTAGGTTTTTGTTTGAGCATGATCTTTTCGGAAAACCGCTGCGCACTTTTCCGGATCATGCTTTAGTGAATCTCCGCCGAGCGCTTCAGCGCGGCCTTCAGCTTCTCCAGTGAGAAGTCGGGGCTGCGGGCGATCTCCAGGATCGGCGTCTCGCGGCGGCCGCACAGTTCGGCGGCTTCCGGCAGCTTTGCGGCGACGTCGAGCGGGATCACGATGGCACCGTGCCGGTCGGCGTGGATGAGATCATCGGACTTCACGGTCATGCCGGCGACGCGCACTTCGCCGCCAAAGCTTTCCGCATGCACCCAGGCATGCGACGGGCCGACCGAACCGGCCAGCGCCTGGAAGCCCGGGGCCCATTGCGGGATGTCGCGGATCGAGCCGTCGGTAATGACGCCGAGGCAGCCGAGCGCCTTGTGCACGTTGCTCTGCACCTCGCCCCAGAATGCGCCGTAGCCGACATCGGGGCCGTCGATGTCCTGGATCACCGAGATGCGCGGGCCATGGCCGGTGCCGACATATTCGTAATAGTCGATGCGGCGCCTGGACTGTTCCTCGGCCGGGAGCGACGATTTCAGTACCGAGCGGATCGCAACCGTGCGGGCGTAGCCGACGATCGGCGGCAGGTCGGGGAACGGACAGACCAGCGGTTTCGTGGTGTAGCCGATCAGACGCCGCTCGGGCGCCACGATCTCCATGGCATTGCAGATCGTCGGCGTGTCATAACGGCCCAGCGCCTCGAGGACGGATGCGGGCAGCGGCCCGGTCGCGGAATTGGTCACGGCGTTCTCTCCCAGATTGGCGGCGGTTGATTGCGCGATGCCGCCGGCACACGGGCGATATAGCCGAGATCGGGCCTCCACCCAACTCAGGCAGGCCTCATGGCAGATATCCGCGAGGAGCGTTCAGTGCAGACGTCCGGGCCGGTCGTCCTCGTGCGCCGGCTCCGACAGATTCGACAGCGTCGGCGCCGAAGTCGGTGACGGGACCTCGCCACCCGCCAGCGCGGCAGCTGCCATCGCGCGCGCCTGGTCGCGATAGGATTTGTAGCCGAGCGGCAGGCAGAGCAGATAGAGCACCGTGCCGATCGACAGCACGTGCCAGGGATAGGCGATCAAGAGCGCGATGAAGACGATCACTGCGACGAAGGCCGGCAGCACCAGCTCCGGCGGCACGCGCATGCGCTTGGTCTTGCCCGAGAACACCGGCAGGCGCGACACCATCAGAAACGCGATCAGGAGCGTATAGGCCGCCGTCACCGCCGCAGGGATCCGGCCGAGCTCGAGGAACGCGATGTAGATCGGCAGCAGCACCGTGATGGCGCCGGCGGGCGCCGGCACGCCGGTGAAGAAGTTGGCCGCAAAGGCGGGCTTGTTCGGATCATCCATGGTGGCGTTGAAGCGCGCCAGCCGCAGGCCGCCGGAGATCGCGAACACCATCGCGGCGATCCAGCCGGCATTGCCGAGCTCGTGCAGCTGCCAGAAGTACAGCATCAGGCCGGGCGCCACGCCGAAATTGACGAAATCGGCGAGGCTGTCGAGCTCGGCGCCGAACTTGGACTGGCCCTTGATCATACGCGCGATGCGGCCGTCGATGCCGTCGAGCGCGGCCGCGAACACGATGGCGTAGACGGCGAGCGTCATCCGCCCCTCGATCGACAGCCGGATCGAGGTCAGGCCGGCGCAGATCGCCAGCAGCGTGATGACGTTGGGCACCAGCATCCGCACCGGGATCGGTCGAAACCGCCGGCGGCGCACATCGGGATCTCTCAAGTCATAGGGCGTCATTGCTCACCTCGAGGCGAGATATAGCAAGCCGCGCCCCCCTCCGCCATTGCGGCGGAAGGCCCACAAGCAAGACTATCGGTCAATTGGCGCGGTAGGCGCGGCTCGGGTCGTCGCCGGCAAGGTCGGCCAGGATCGTCTCTCCGGCGATCGCGGTCTGCCCTTCGGAGACCAACGCCCTGGTGCCCGCGGGCAAATAGACGTCGAGGCGGGAACCAAAGCGGATCAGACCGAAGCGCTCGCCGGCACCGATCGCCTGCCCCTCCTTGACGAAGCAGACGATGCGCTTGGCGACGAGGCCGGCGATCTGGACCACGCCGATCCGCGCCGTCGGCGTCGTGATGACCAGCGAGTTGCGCTCATTGTCCTCGCTCGCCTTGTCGAGCTCGGCGTTGATGAAGAGGCCGGGCCGATAGGCGATGCGATCCACCCTGCCCGCCACGGGCGCGCGGTTCACGTGGCAGTTGAACACGCTCATGAATACCGAGATGCGCGGCAGCGGCTGGTCGCCGAGCCCGAGCTCGGCCGGGGGCAGCGCCATGGTGATCATCGAGACGCGGCCGTCGGCCGGCGACACAACCAGGCCCTCACGCACGGGCGTCACGCGGACGGGATCGCGGAAGAACAACGCGCACCAGACGGTCAGGATCGTGCCGATCCACCCCAGCGGCGACCACAGCCAGAACAGGACCAGGCTTGCCAGCGCGAAGCCGCCGATGAAGGGATAGCCCTCCTTGTGGATCGGCGGGATCTGGCGCTGGATCGAATCGAGAATTGACATCGCTATCTGCCGCTCGGGGTTTATGGCACGGGTCGTCGCGCGCGCTTGTTTAGGCCAGAGTTGGGACCGGAGACAAGGTCAGTCGACCGCCGCAGGCGTCGTCAGGATGTCATTGACCGGCGGCGGCTCCCGGTTGGGCGCCGCGCCGGTATCGGCCATCTTGGCCAGTTTCTCGCGTGCCGCCTCGGCCTCGCGCTGCCTGTTCCACATGCTGGCATAGAGGCCGCCCTGCGCGAGCAGTTTGGCGTGGGTGCCGCGCTCGGCGATGCGACCCTTGTCCAGCACGATGATCTCGTCGGCCCCGACGATGGTCGAAAGCCGGTGCGCGATCACCAGCGAGGTACGGTTCTTCGCCACGCGATCGAGCGCACCCTGGATCTCGTGCTCGGTGTGGGTGTCGAGCGCCGAGGTCGCCTCGTCCAGCACCAGGATCGGCGGCGCCTTGAGAATCGTCCGCGCGATCGCGACGCGCTGCTTCTCGCCGCCCGACAGCTTCAGGCCGCGCTCGCCGACCTGGGTGTCGTAACCCTTCGGCGCCAAACGGATGAAGTGGTCGATCTGAGCCAGCCGCGCCGCCTCCTCGACCTCGGTATCGGTCGCATCCCAGCGGCCGTAGCGGATGTTGTAGCGGATGGTGTCGTTGAACAGCACGGTGTCCTGCGGCACCATGCCGATCGATGCCCGCAAGCTCGCCTGCGTGACCTCGCGGATGTCCTGGCCGTCGATCAGGATCTTGCCGCCGGAGACGTCATACAGGCGGAACAGCAGCCGAGAGATGGTCGACTTGCCTGCGCCCGACGGGCCGACGATGGCGACGGTCTTGCCGGCCGGCACCTCGAAGCTGATGCCCTTCAGGATCGGGCGCGACGGCTCATAGGCAAAGCGCACGTCCTCGAAGCGCACGATGCCCGCGGAGATGACCAGCGGCTTCGCGCCGGGCGCATCCTTGATCTCGGCCTCGCGGCCCAGCACGTTGAACATCTTCTCGATGTCGATGATCGCCTGCTTGATCTCGCGATAGACCATGCCCATGAAATTCAGGGGTTGGTAGAGCTGGATCATCATGGCGTTGACAAGCACGAAATCGCCGACGGTATTTGTGCCGTTGCGCACGCCGATCGCGCACATCAGCATGGTCGCGGTCAGGCCCAGCGTGAAGATCACGGCCTGGCCGGTGTTGAGCACCGCGAGCGACGTATAGGTGCGGACGCTCGCCTCCTCGTAGCGCTCCACCGATCTGTCGTAGCGCTGCGCCTCGCGCGCCTCGGCGCTGAAATATTTGACGGTCTCGTAGTTGAGCAGCGAGTCGATCGCCTTGGTGTTCGCCTCGGTGTCGGAATCGTTCATCTTGCGGCGGATACCGATCCGCCACTCGGTCGCGATGTAGGTGTAGTACATGTAGAGCGCGACCGTGATCAGGGTCACGACCACGTAACGCCAGTCGAACTGCCAGAGCAGCACCGCCATCAGCAGCGAGACCTCGACGATTGTCGGGATCAGCTGCAGGATCACCATGCGCACGATGACCTCGATGCCCTCGCGGCCGCGCTCGAGCACGCGCGTCAGGCCGCCGGTCTTGCGCTCGAGGTGAAAGCGCAGCGACAGCTCGTGCATGTGAATGAAGGTGATGGTGGCGAGCTTGCGCACCGCATGCATGGCGACACGGGCGAAGATCCCGTCGCGCCACTGCGTCAGCACCGCCATCAGGATGCGCATCGCGCCATAGCTCGCGGTCAGCAGCAATGGCGAGGCGATCACCCAGAGGTGCCAATTGTCGGCCTGAACCGGCGCGGTATTGGCGCCGGTCAGCGCATCCGTCGCCCATTTGAAGCTGAACGGCACGGCCAGCGTGATCAGCTTGGCGGCGAGCAACAGCACCAGCGACCAGACCACCCGCATCTTCAGATCGACGCGATCGCCCGGCCAGATATAGGGCCACAGATGCGCCAGCGTGCCCATCAGCGTGGCCTGCTCCAGCGGTCCCCCGCCGGGAGGATCGGGAACGTCGGCGCCGTCGAGCGATTGAGGTTGGTCCATCAAGAAACCTGAAAGCCCGCCGGATGCGGGCGCAACTGCGATTAACGATTTTCGTCCGTCATATAGAGCCTTCCCGATGCCCGCGCACCCCGCCAGATGGCGAATCTTTGATTGTTTATCGTCATTTACCGGTAGATTTCCGGGAGTATCGAATCACCGATTGGGCTTGACGCCTGTTCGCTGCAATGCATCATGGCACCAATGAGCACGATCAAAACCGTCTGTGTCTATTGCGGCTCCGGCCCTGGAACAAATCCCAACTTCATTGAAGCGGCGAAGGCGCTTGGCAGAGCGCTGGCGGAAAGCAAGATCCGCCTCGTTTATGGCGGCGGCTCGCTCGGCCTGATGGGGGCGGTCGCAACCTCCGTGCTGGATCACGGCGGCATGGTCACCGGCATCATTCCCGACTTCCTCCGGATGCGCGAGAACGCGCTGACGCGCGTGCAGGAGATGGTCGTCACGCCAGACATGCACGAGCGCAAGCGGCTGATGTTCGAGCGCTCCGACGCCTTCGTGGCCCTGCCCGGCGGGCTCGGCACGCTGGAGGAGCTGGTGGAGCAGCTGACCTGGCAGCAACTCGGCCGTCACGCCAAGCCCGTGCTGCTCGCCAATGTCGATGGTTTCTGGGAGCCGCTGTTCTCCCTGGTGGCCCACATGCGGCAGACCGAGTTCATCCGCACGGGCCTCACTGTCGATATCCTGAAGGCGGACAAGGTCGAGGAGATCATCCCGCGGCTGCGCGCCGCGGCTGCGCAGATCCCCGACGACCAGCGCGATCTCGCACCCGACGTGGCGCGCAAGCTTTAGCCCGCAGGGAACGTCACCGCCTCGATCCGGTTGCCGTCGGGATCGGTGACGAAGGCCGCGTAATAGCGCACGCGATCGTGCGGGCGGAGGCCCGGCGCACCGTCGGAGGCGCCGCCGGCGGACAAGGCCGCGGCGTGAAACGCATCGACCTCGGCCGTGGTTTTCGCCCGCAGGCAGATGTGCACGCCGCTCTCCGGCGCAACACGCGGCATGCCCTCGCGCAGATTGATCCAGAGCTCCGGATAGGCCTTACCGAACCCAACCGTCCGCGGCCGCGTGACGAGGCGCGCGAGACCGAGAGCTGCGAGCGGCGCTTCGTAGAACTTTGCGGCGCGATCGAGATCGCTGACGCCGACGGAGGCGTGGTCGATCATGGCCGTGCTCCCTCCTCCTCCGTCATTGCGAGCTCGTAGCCCGGATGAGCGAAGCGACATCCGGGAAAGTCTATCGGTGCGGCATATTCCGTCCCGGATATCGCTTCGCTCATCCGGGCTACATCTTTCTTACGCCGGCGCACCCGATTTCACGAGCTTGTAGATCACCGAATCCATCAACGCCTGGAAGGAGGCGTCGATGATGTTCGGGGAGACGCCGACCGTGGCCCAGCGGTCGCCGTTCTCGTCCTCGCTCTCGATCAGGACGCGCGTGACCGCACCGGTGCCGCCGTTGAGGATACGGACGCGATAGTCGATCAGCGTCAGGCCCTCGATGTATTTCTGGTACTTGCCGAGGTCCTTGCGCAGGGCGACGTCGAGCGCATTGACGGGACCGTTGCCCTCGGCGGCCGAGATCAGGTGCTCGCCGGCGACGTCGACCTTGACCACCGCGAGCGCCACCGTGACGCGCTCCCCCAGTGCGTTGTAGCGCTGCTCGACATTGACGTCGAACTGCTCGACCTCGAAATAATGCGGCACCTTGCCGAGCGTGCGGCGCGCCAGGAGCTCGAACGAAGCATTGGCGGACTCGTAGGCGTAGCCCGCCGCCTCGCGCGCCTTCAACTCCTCGACGAGGCGCGTCAGTTTCGGATCGCTCTTCTCGTAAGGGATGCCGGCGCGATCAAGCTCGGCGATGACATTGGAGCGGCCGGCCTGATCGGACACCAGCACCTTGCGGTGGTTGCCGACCAGCTCCGGCAACACGTGCTCGTAAGTCTGCGGATCCTTCAGCACGGCGGAGGCATGGATGCCGGTCTTGGTGACGAAGGCGCTCTCGCCGACGTAAGGAGCATGCCGGTTCGGCACGCGGTTGAGCATGTCGTCCAGCGTGCGCGAGACCTTGACGAGCGTCGCGAGCTTCTCCGTGGTGACGCCGATCTCGAAGGCGTCGGCAAAACCCGTCTTCAATTTCAGCGTCGGGATCAGCGAGCAGAGATTGGCATTGCCGCAGCGCTCGCCGAGCCCGTTCAGCGTGCCCTGGATCTGCCGCGCGCCGGCGCGCACTGCCGCGAGCGAATTGGCCACGGCCTGCTCGGTGTCGTTATGGGCGTGGATGCCGACGTGATCGCCGGGAATGTGCTTCGTCACCTCGGTGACGATGGCCTCGACCTCATCAGGCATGGTGCCGCCGTTGGTGTCGCACAGCACCACCCAGCGCGCGCCGGCCTCATAAGCCGCCTTGGCGCAGGCCAGCGCGAAGCTCGGGTCTTCCTTGTAGCCGTCGAAGAAGTGTTCGCAGTCGAGCATCACCTCGCGGCCGGCGGCCTTCGCGACAGCGACGCTGTCGCGGATCGAGGCGAGGTTCTCCTCCTTCGTCGTCTCCAGCGCGACGCGCACCTGATAGGCCGAGGCTTTTGCCACGAAGCAGATCGCATCCGCCTTCGCCTCCAGCAGCCCGGCCACGCCGGGATCGTTCGAGACCGAGCGCCCGGCGCGGCGCGTCATGCCGAAAGCTGTGAACCGCGCATGATTGAGCTTCGGCTTGGTCGCGAAGAATTCGCTGTCCAGCGGATTGGCGCCGGGATAGCCGCCCTCGACATAATCAATGCCGAGATCGTCGAGCATCGCCGCGATGACCTGCTTGTCGGCCAGCGTGAAATCGACGCCGTTGGTCTGCGCGCCGTCGCGCAGCGTGGTGTCGAACAGATAGAGGCGCTCCTTCTTTGCCGAGTTCATCGCGAGCGTCCGTTCTTGTTACCTCTCCCCTTGTGGGGGAGGTCGGCGTCACGCAGTGACGCCGGGAGGGGGGTGCCACACGGGCGGTCTGAGCGCGGGGCTACCCCCCTCCCCAACCCTCCCCCACAAGGGGGGAGGGAGCGGAGAGAGGCTCGCGCTTGGTGAACAAGCTCCTTGCTCATTGCACCGCTCCGAGCGTCTTCTTCATCGTGGTGTTGGCGAGCCATTCGTCGTTGATGGTGACGCTGTTGCGCTGCTGGGCGGTGTAGCCGCGCTTGGCGAAGAAGCCCTGTGCGTTGTCGCTGGCATCGACCGAGAGGCTCGTCGCGCCGCGGCTGCCGGCGAGCTTCTCCAGCGCGTCCACCAGCATGGTCGCGATACCCTGCCCGACCACTGCCGGATGGACATAGAGCATGCGGATGTGATCGTTGCCGCGCAGCGAGGCGAAGCCGACCGGCGAGCCCTCGAGCGTCGCAATCAGCGTCAGGTCGGCCGCAAGCCGCTTGCCGAACTCCTCGTCCTCGGCCGCCGCCATCCAGGCTTCCTGCTGCACCTCGCTATAATCGTCGCCGGTCAGTTCCTCGATGCTGGCCGCGAAGATCGCCGCGAGCACCGGCACGTCGTCAGGCAGGAAGGGCCGCAGGGCGGGCTTTGGCAAACTCTGTCCCATCGTCTTCACCACATTCCATAGAGCTTGAGCACCAGCGCCACGGCGCCGGCGAGCAGCGCGATCTTCAGCGCGATGTAATAGAGCCAGTGCCGCGGAAAAGGCGTGTCGGGCCGCTTCATCGCGCGACCTCCCACGTCGTTCCTTCCTTGGAGTCCTTGATCGCAACGCCCATGGCGGCGAGCAGATCACGAATGCGGTCGGATTCTTTGAAATCTTTGCGAGTACGCGCGGCAAGACGCTGTTCAATCAATCCATTTAGATCACCAATCTTAATCGCTGCAGCAATCTTCTGCCTATCTGCTTCCGATAAATAGCCCTGATGATACTTCTTCCATTCATCTACAAATGAGTATGGAATGGGCCCGGCATTCACGATGCGATACGCGGTGGCGATCGTAGACGTTGTATTGGCTGAAGAGGGCAGAGTCACCGATAGCCGTTGAAGGCTCTGCTCGATCTGAGGGCGATATGCATACACTGTCCGAGCGTCAACATCCTTCGAAAGTCCGACCTCCTCAATCACACTCTGAGCAATTCGTTGCGCCTCTCTGAAGTGATCAGGTAGCAGCCCTAAGAATACGAGGTTATTGTAAAGGTTCTCGCGGACCCACTTGCTGTCGTGAGCGAACCTTGATCGTTCATGCAATTCAGCAAGAACGTAAGAAATATTAAGATCGTCAAATAGAGCTTCTTCCAATTGTCGGGTCGGCTTTACGGGCTCCCTCGATATCGGCACATTAGCGATAGAGCGCCGCCAGTCGGCAAGCATCTGTTCGGCCTCAAGCAAACTCTTTACTGTCCAGTCAATCGGCTGCCTATAATGGGTTTTCAGCATTGCTAGGCGGAGCGCTTCTCCGGACCACGTTCTGCCACCGAACCTATTAGAGTAGAGTAGCTCATTGATGGTGAAGAAGTTGCCCAAGGACTTGGACATCTTCTCGCCTTCCACCTCGAGAAACTCGTTGTGAAGCCAATAGTTCGCCATGCGCGGCTGATGGAACGCGCAGCACGACTGGGCAACCTCATTTTCGTGATGAGGAAATACGAGATCAACGCCGCCGCCGTGGATATCGAAGTGATTGCCCAGATGCTTCCAGGCCATGGCGGAGCACTCGATGTGCCACCCGGGCCGTCCCGGCGTCTTGATGCCGGCCGGCGACGGCCACGAGGGTTCGCCAAGTTTCGACGGCTTCCACAATACGAAATCACTCGCATCCCGTTTGTAGGGCGCCACATCGACGCGTGCACCGGCAATCATTTCGTCCAACGAACGCTTCGACAGGCCGCCGTAGCGCGGCAGCCCGTCATTGGCCGCGTTCATCGCCTGCGGGGAGAACAGCACGTGATCCTCTGCGACATACGCAAAGCCGCCCTTGACCAGCCGTTCGATGATCTCGCGCATCTCGGCGATATGCTCGGTCGCACGCGGCTCGACGCTCGGCCGCAATGCGCCAAGTGCATCGACATCGGCATGAAACTGCCGGCCCGTCTCCTCCGTCACCTTGCGGATCGCCTCGTTCAGCGGCAGGCCGGGAAAATCCCGCGCGGCGCGGTCGTTGATCTTGTCGTCGACGTCGGTGATGTTGCGGACATATTTGACATGCGTCTCGCCATAGAGATGGCGCAGCAGCCGAAACAGCACGTCGAACACGATCACCGGCCGCGCATTGCCAATATGGGCGAAGTCATAGACGGTCGGTCCGCAGACATACATGCGGACGTTGCTCGCATCGAGCGGCACAAAGGTCCGCTTTTCCCGGCTCAGCGTATCGTAAAGACGCAATTCCATGGCAACCCATCCCTCTCGGCCGGGCGTCCAAGGCTCTCAATGCATTTGAGAAAAGACGGCTCCAGCCAGCGAATCGCTAGCTCGTAATCTCGCGGCAAATGGCGCAGATGGCGAGGAGACCGTTCATGGGGCGACATATGGGCTATGAGGCGGCCCCACGTCAAGAGAGCCGCGAAAACGCCGTTTTATCTCGGCAAAGGGCGCGGCTCGCCCTGATGGTTCACGATCCCCTAACCATTTGAGGCCATTCTGGAACCGGCGGTTCCTTCTTTTTGCCCCGGTATTTTCATGCGATCTGCACGCGCGCTCATTTTCAGCGCCTCCATCCTTGCGGCATCCAGCGCGTTCGCCGAGACCCGCGTCTTCATCATCGCCAATCAGGCAGATGGCCAGTGCCTGGCCAGGGGCGAGACATGCGGCGCCTCCGCCGCGCGCACCTATTGCCAGTCACGAGATTTTGCAAAGGCATCAAGCTATCGCCGGGTCGATCCCGACGAAATTACCGGCTCTGTCCCCAAAACCGGCGCAAACTGCTCCCAAGGCCGTTGCGACGAATATGTCGCAATCACCTGCCAGCGCTGAATTCGCTCGGAGCTGGCGGACCTTAGGCCCAATCATTGGCCCTTGAAACGACGTGACGATGCCGCGGGAAGCGGCTATTGGAGGGCGCGCTTCGGCCCCCCAAAGTCACTTGGAACGTCACATAGGGCCGTGACCTCGCTAGAATGGCGGATATGCCTGAATTGTTGTCCCTGCCCCGTGCCCGCTTCTCCCTTGCCTGCGCCGTGCTCCTGAGCGCGGTCGTGCTCGCCACCGGCGCTTTCGCGCAGGCCGGACCGCCCGGGCCGCCGCCTCAGCCCGGCCAGAACGGGTTGGGACCGAACCCGATGTGCGTGCGGCTGGAAGGCCAGCTCGTCGCGCTCGATCGTGGTGGCGGCGGTGATCCCGCGCGCGAGGAGCAGATCCGCCGCTATCAGGATTCCCAGACCCGCCAGCAGGCCGAGCTCGACCGCGTCACCATGCAGGCCAAGCGCATGGGCTGCGATTCCTCCGGCTTCTTCTCGCTGTTCAACGGCCAGTCGGCGCAATGCGGCCCGGTCAACACCCAGATCCAGCAGATGCGCGCCAATCTGGACCAGATCACCGTCAATCTCGAGCGGCTGCGCGGCGGCGGTCCCGGCGGCTCCAGCCCGGAGCACGACAACCAGCGCCGCTCGGTACTGATGGCGCTGGCGCAGAACAATTGCGGCCCGCAATATGCCAATGCCGCGCAGTCGCAAGGCGGCGGCAACTTCCTGACCAACCTGTTCGGCGGCGGCAACAACCCGAACAATCCGCAAGCCATGCCGCCCTCCGATCTCGGGCCGCAATCCGGCACCTACCGCACCGTGTGCGTGCGCACCTGCGACGGCGCCTATTTCCCGATCTCGTTTGCGACGGTGCCGGCGCGCTTCCCCGACGACGAGAAGACCTGCAAGGCGCTGTGCCCGGCTGCCGAAGCCGTGCTCTACACCCATCGCAATCCCGGTGAGGACATGAACTCGGCGGTCTCCATCGGCGGCCAGCCCTACACCGCGCTGCCGACCGCCTTCAAATTCCGCAGCGAGTTCAACCCGTCCTGCTCCTGCAAGGCGGCGGGCCAGACCTGGGCGGATGCGCTGAAATCGGCCGACGACAAGGCCGCGGCCGAGCAGCAGGGCGACATCATCGTCACCGAAGAGAGCGCCAGGAAGATGCAGCAGCAGCGGCTCAACAGGGGCACGCCTGCGAACGCGAAGAAGGGCGCAGCTCCCGCGCCGACGACGGCGAATGCGCCGGCTGCGGCACCGCCCGCGGATACAGGCGCGCCTGCGTCGAGTTCAGAGAACAGGCCGATCCGCTCGGTCGGCCCGACCTTCCTGCCGCAGCAGCAGAAGTAATCACGGGTCGATGAGGTCAGGTCCCTCGGCTCGAGCGTTCCTTCTCCCCTTGTGGGAGAAGGTGGCGCGATGTCCAGACCGGATAGATAGGTAACACAGTAGACCGGATGGATGGGTGACAGTTCTCTATCGGCTGGGAGGATCAGCCGATGCCTTGGCAAGAG
>Ga0268296_1054_pt1 | contig 68757 bp, 65 predicted proteins | sample MetYM1_FD_191345 | JGI IMG/M metagenome (GOLD analysis project Ga0268296, IMG submission 191345) | Soil microbial communities from Anza Borrego Desert, Southern California, United States - Methylocaldum Y-M1 | ecosystem: Environmental > Terrestrial > Soil > Desert | place: USA: California... | reverse complement strand
GGAAGGGTCGCGATTAAAGCGACCGTTTGCGATTGGAAGGGTCGCGATTAAAGCGACCGTTTGCGATTGGAAGGGTCGCGATTAAAGCGACCGTTTGCGATTGGAAGGGTCGCGATTAAAGCGACCGTTTGCGATTGGAAGGGTCGCGATTAAAGCGACCGTTTGCGATTGGAAGGGTCATTCGGGCGCTCCCCGGATGACCGTTTGCGATTGGAAGGGTCGCGACTAAAGCGACCGTTTGCGATTGGGAAGGGATTCCCGACCTACTCCGCGGTTCGGTGCCAACCGGCCCGCAACCGATTGATCCGGCATGCCTCCGTCGTTAGGCTGGTTCCCGAACTCCCGTTTGGGAACCGACGTTGAGAAGCTCCCGCTTCTTGATCCGCATGCGGTTGCGGGAAGCGGAAGCTCGGGAGCCAGCGAAAATCCATACCGGAATGACGGTCCTCTGACCTGTATAGATATCCATGTCCGTGGAAAGCTCTTGACTCAAGCGACCGTTTGCCATCAAGCGCTGACGCTTAGCCGGGCCTGCATCCGAACGCCTTCGTCGGCAAGGGATTGCCGACCTACGGCCGCTCGTTTCGGCCTACATTTAGAGCCTTCCCAGTAGGTTTCAAAAACCCTTCGACTCGGCTCAGGACAGGCCCTTCGACAGGCTCAGGGCGAACGGCCTACCGGGATAGGCACTTAGAGGTACGGAGCGGCTTCCCAAGCCACGCCGCTATACTGCGGTGAAAAACGATCGAGCACCGGAATATAAGGTGGCGAAATTTCGCCGGAATGGGGCAAGATACGCTTCCTTCAAATCAACCCCCTTAGCTCTTGAAACGCTTATTGATATGGAGTGCCGCTTTTGCGGTCCTTGCCGTGGCGGGCGTCGAAATGGACCTGCTCCCCAATGCACGAACCTTGGAACTGGTCGGCCAGCGCTATGGCCTTGCGGCGGTGGAACGTCTGTCGGCGTGGCGCGACCTGGTTCTGCATCTGGGTGGTGCCGGCGAGCACGAGAAGCTGGCGCGAGTCAACGATTTCTTCAACCGCCTGCCGAACATCTCCGATCCTGATCAATGGGCGCGCCGCGACTACTGGGCGACTCCGGTGGAACTCCTGGCCGCCAACGGCGGCGACTGCGAGGATTTCGCCCTGGCCAAATATTTCACCCTTCGAGCGGCAGGAGTGGCTCCCGACCGGTTGCGGGTCACTTATGTCCGAGCCTGGCTGGCCCAGCTGAGCCGCATGGAACCGCACATGGTCTTGGCCTACTATCCCGCCCCCGAATCCGAACCGCTGATTTTGGACAATCTGATCGGCGATATCCGGCCGGCCGCCGCGCGGACCGATCTAGCACCGACCATGAGCTTCAATGCGGAGGGGTTGTGGTCGGCCAAGCAGCGAGGGCAGCACGGCAAACTGGGTGAAGCCTCCGACATACGCCATTGGAACGATCTGTTGGCGCGCATGCACCACGAAAAGACGGGAGCGATTCGATGAAGACGATGAGCCTGAAAACCCTGCTGGTCCTGCTGCTCAGTCTGCTGTTTCTGCTGCTAGGGCTGGCTCTTTTCGCCACCGGCCTGGCGAATACCCACGGCTTTCTGCAACGCCAGTTGCACGCTCATGCGCAAGAAACGGCAACCACTCTGGCGCTGGAGCTATCGCCCGCCCTGGCGAGCAACGACACCGCGGCGGTGGCCAATGCGGTGGACGCTCTCTACGATAGCGGCTACTACCGGCGTATCGCCGTGATCCGCCCCAACGGCGAATCCGTCGTGGAGCGGGAACTCCCCTTGAAAGTGGACGGCGCTCCCGAATGGTTCATCAGCCGCGTGCCGTTCGACGCTCCAGCGGGTCGGGCCGAATCGATGGCCGGCTGGAAACTTTCAGCCGTGGTCGACGTGGCCAGCCATCCCGGTTTCGGATATAGCCAACTTTGGCAGATGACCTGGTCCATCCTGGGCTGGACTCTGGGTTTCTGGCTGATCTCCGCGCTGCTGTCGGTATGGCTGCTGCAAAAGGCATTACGTCCGCTGGACCGGCTGGAAAATCTGGCGCTTCGCATCGGCGAAGGCAAGTTCGAGCCTTTGGCGGAGCTGCCCCGTATTCGCGAACTGCATCATATCGGCTCGGCGTTCAACCGCATGTCGGAAGCGGTGCGGCGCATGCTGAACGCGAAGATGGAAACCATCGAGAAACTACAGCGGGATCTCCACCACGACCGGCAAACCGGTCTTTTCAATCGCGCGTATTTTCTCGCATCGCTGGACGCGGCCCTGGCAATATCCGGGACGCAGCACGCCATTGCCATCCTTCAGCTCACCGGACTGGCGGAATGCAATCGCCGATTCGGCCGCGATACGGGAGATCTTGTCGTCAAATTTCTCGCCGATGTTGTGGAAGCTGTCGCCGAAAAGACGCACGGCTCGGCGGCGCGAATCGACGGCGCGCAGTTTGCCGTGCTGTTGGAGCACGCCGATGCCGATTGCCTGAACGATCTGACCCATCACCTCGCCCAATCGACGGTGATGGCTTTACTCGAGACCGGAATCGCTTCGTCCTGCACCGTCCATATCGGAGCGGCCCTCTCTTCCGGCGATAGCAGCACGGCACTTCTTGCCCGGGCGGACGCTGCGCTGCGCGACGCGCAGATGGGGTCCAGCGGGAGCTTTCGGATTGCGGAGGCAGATCCGACGCCGGGCGGGAGCGGCCGGCTCGCATTGCTGCGGCAGGCTTTGGACAACGGTCGAGTGGAACTGGAGCGGCAGCCGCTCATGTGCCGGAACGCTTCGGCACCCGAGCATTACGAGGTGTTCGCGCGCATCGTGACGGAAAACGGATTACGGCTCTCCGCAGGCGCCTTGGCGCACATTGCCGAGGAAACCGATCTGGCTCCGATGCTGGACGAACTCGTCGTCGAGCGCCTTCAGGAAGCGATGGCGGAAAAACCCGAAGCGGCGTGGTCCGTCAATTTGTCGGCGGCCACCATCATGCAGCCGGGATTCGCTCAATCTTTTAGACATAAAGTGCCCGCTCGATTAAATCTGGCCATAGAAGTCCCCTTGAATCGGCTGATTTTGGCCCCGCAAGCGGTCGAGTCGGTTAGCGAGCTCAGGAGAGGCGGTTTTCGGTTCGTGCTGGATCGCTTCATGCCCTATCCCGGCGCACTGGCCTGGTTAAACGAATTGATGCCGGATTGGGTAAAGGTGGAAGGGGCTCTCTGCCGCCGGATATTCGATGACGCCGGCAATCAGGCCCTGCTCAAGGCGCTATGCCAATACGCACGAGAGTTGGGTATCCGCGTTGCCGCCACCGGCGTGGAACGGGAGGACGAGGCCGATCTGCTTTTTGGCCTCGGGTTCGACGCGGTGCAAGGCCGTGTGTTCGAGAAGGCGAGCTAGAGCGTTTTCATACCTACTGTACGGGCACTGGCGAGTAGGTCGGGAATCCCTTCCCGACCTACTGGAGACGCGACACCAAACCGGAAAATTCGCCTGCCGGAGGGGATGTCTCTTCCCGGCGACGAACGGATCGCTTCAGACGCCTTGTAAATCCATTCGACATTCAAGTGAACATTCATCGTAGGATGGGTAGAGCGAAGCGAAACCCATCGATGGCGGGTTAGCCCCTAGTCTCCGCTCGGGACTGGCCCTTCGACAGGCCTGTCCTGAGCATCGTCGAAGGGCTCGGGACAGGCTCCGCGTAACCCGCCGCCCCTTCGACTTGGCTCAGGACAGGTCCGAGGCCGTTCGGCGGGTTACGGCCTCGCGGCCTAATCCGCCCTACAAAACAATTCCTGATTGAAAGCGATTTGGAAAAATACCTGAAACGGTGCGCCTGGGGTATTTTCCAGGCGTCAGCGAATTTTACGCCCACCATAGATCTTCATCCTATCCCATTGATTCATTGCAACCTAAGCTTCTGGCGCAGAGCTTGCAGCTGAATCCTTAGATATCCGAATCCGACGGGAGACTTTTCACCTAAACGCGGATCGGCGTCGGACTGTTATTCAGCAAGCTGCTCGCGCCGCCCGTTACGAAAACAGCCTATACGCCCTCTCGCATGTTCTGGTTCTCCATCGATCCGCCAGCCGTCCGCCGGGGCCAAGAGCGACCACATTCCGAACCACCAATAGGCCGCCATCGAAATTTCTCAAAATGTCACAGACCCTTAACAAAATCTTCACAGAACTTCGATTTAATAAACAAAAACTGAAAGATTTTTTTGTCGTTGACCTTCTCGGCATGCAAGCGCCGGAAATCATCGAGCGACGCCCTGGAACCCAAAGGCATGGAAAGCGTGCTGTCGGTTGAGGGTGTACGACTGAAGCGACCTGCACTGGGTGTGTGCTGGTTCCCAAACTCCCGTTTGGGAACCGACGTTGAGAAGCCGGAGCTTGGGCGCCAGCGGAGAGGCCGTTTGGGATAGGAACGGTATATCGAGGCTTGTCAGAGCATTTGGGGGGATATCAAAGGTCGTTCGGAAACAGCCTTATCTTGGTTATCTCGCCGAATCGATAAACCAGGCAGGGATAGGTGGAATTGGAGTGTGGAAATCCGGGCATCGTCGCCCGTCATACCTCTACGCGTCTTTCGCAGACGTATAGGGTCGCCGCTTTTGTAGGACGAGAGAGATATACGAGGGAATGTTTGGAGTTCGGGTTTTTCGTTGCGTTTTAAACTGACTGTAAGGAGTCACTGCTCATGAAGACATTTATCGGTGCAATCACAGGCATTCTTTTCTTTTTCTGCGGGGCTGCCGCGCAGGCCGCCCTGCTGGAAGGCCAATCGGTTTATTTCCAGTTTGCGGACGAGGACCTGGATTACTTCGGGACACCGTCCATCGACGGCGATACCCTGAGCTTCGCCTTTTCCGATCGTTCTGCCGCCTCGGCTTCCCAGCGCCTAAGAGAAACCATGGAATTTCAGGTCATCGCCAAGGACGGATTTCTGATCAATCAGTTTCACTTGGCGGAGGGCGGCGACTACGCACTCGCCGGAAAGAACAGCAGCGTTTCGGCCAGCAGTCGGCTCCGGCTCGACGACTTTACCAACGACGAGTTGTTCCGCGACTCGGGTGAAAAATCCTTCCGCCTCGGCGGCAGCGGCGGCGAAAAAGCTGGGAGCTGGACCACGCTGTTCGAGCAGTCGATCGCCCGGAGCGAAGAACTGGACGTCCTATTGACGACGATGCTGGGGGCCGTTCCGGTGGGCAGTCAGGGTGAGGCCTGGATCGATCTGAACTCGATCCGCGTGACCATCGGCGCGGTTCTGTCCGGCGGCGAACCGGCCCCGGTGCCTTTGCCCGCGGCCGTGTGGCTCTTGGCTTCCGGACTCGCCGGTTTGACCGGCGTGATGGCGGCCAAGAAAAATCAGGCACGTTGCTAAATCAAGGCGCAGATCTCGCCATTTTGGATCAGACTGCTCTCCGAGCCGCCGCTTGGCACGTCGATCGCGTTTGTCGGCAAAGGATTGCCGACCTGCGACGACTGCCGAACTGGAATCGTGAGATGCCGCGTAAAAGCATCAATCCGCCACGGAATCGGTGCTTGCCTCTTGCGGCAAGGACGTAGGCGAATCGAGCGGCAACCGCACCACGAATTCACTGCCCTTTCCCTGCCCTTCGCTGCGGGCCTCGACCTGTCCGCCATGCAAAGCGACGATTTTTTGCACGATGGTCAGCCCCAACCCCAATCCTCCCTGAGAGCGGTCCAGAGTGCGGTCGGCTTGAGTGAAGGCGTCGAACAGGCGGGGCAATAACGCGCTGGGAATTCCCTCTCCGGTATCGCGAACGCAAATAACCGCATTCCTATCTTCAACGAATGCGGTAAGCCAAATGAAGCCGCCTTCCGGGGTGTACTTGGCGGCATTCGATAGGAGGTTCGAGATTGCTTGTACCAGACGCGCAGCATCAATCTCGAGCCGAATCGGATCAGCAGGCAACGAAACCGTAAAACGGTGGTGGCGCTGGTCCATGAGCGGCTTACAGGTCTCAACCGCCTGATCGATCACCACCGTCAAATCCATAGGCACTCTGCGCAGAGTCAGCTTGCCTTGAACGATCCGCGAGACATCCAAAAGATCGTCCACGAGCCTCGCCAACTGAGTGACCTGCCGGTCGACCACGTCCCGTACCCATCGAAGCTGGGAGTCCGGCGCATCGAGTTTCCGCATGATCGCCATGGCGTTGCGTATGGGCGCCAGGGGATTCCGGAGTTCGTGCCCCAGCATGGCAAGAAACTCGTCCTTGCGACGCTCGGATTCGTGCAGGGCGCGATTGGCGGCCTCGAGCTGGACAGCCCGCTCAGCCAGTTCGATTTGCGCCTTTCGTACGGCCGCTTCGGCCTTCTTCCGCTCGCTGACATCGATTATCGAGACCCAGTAATGAACATCCGTCCCGGAATCGTCTGGCGCGCCCATCCGACTGTCCAGCACGACCGGCAATCCTCGTCCCTCGACGGTTAGCAAGGTGAGCTCGGTCAGGCCGGTGCCGCATATCCGGCAGTCCCGGAGATGTTGCAGGAACTGATGGCGGTCTTGTTCGGCGATGAGGTAAAGAAAGAGAGAACCGAGGAAATGATCCCGTTGACCACCGAGCAGGCGCGCGCCGGTCGCGTTCAGGGCACGAATGATGCCGCACGCATCCAAACCTACGTAACCCACGGGCGCGAACTCATAGAAGTCCGCATAGCGGTTGCCGGAGAAGCCGTTCATTTGACAAGGCATCGCTGATCTTGACTCCAGTTCCGTAGTAGGCGTGTACCACTGGCGAATCCTTTCGGCTGATACGACATTGATAGCGCCCTTTTGTTTCGGCCGATCGGATGGCGCGTGGCGAAAGGTCTGGAAAACTTGCGCTGTCATGGCTGCGTCATAACGTCTGGGCATGATCCGATGAGCTCGCCGGAAAAGAGATGTGAGCGACGAGATCGAAGGACATCGTCTACGCCGCTACGACGAACTTCGATTCGCAAAAGTAATTGTCGTCTTATTCCGAGGACCAACGGCCGGGAGACATCGAGCAAGCGCGACCATCACGAGAAGGAATCTATCCCATGAAAATGCTGGAACTAATAAAAGTTGCCGATCTGTTTACCATCAGCAATCTGGCCTCCGGGCTGATGTCGATTTTCTTGGCCACCGAAGGCCATCCGGACTGGGCCTCCGGTTTCCTGGTGCTGGCCGTGCTCTTCGACAGCCTGGATGGCAAGATCGCGGCCCTACTTCACCAACAGAACCTGTTCGGCAAACAACTGGATTCGCTTGCCGACCTGGTGTCATTCGGCGTGGCTCCGGCGTTTCTCTATTTCTCGATCGACACCCATCACTGGATCAAGACACTGATCCTGATCATGTTCGTCACCTGCGGAATGCTGCGTTTGGCGCGCTACAACATTTCGCAGGGCAATGCCTTTGAAGGGGTTCCGATCACAGTCAACGGTGTCCTGTTCCCGACCCTGTTCCTGGTCGCCGCGTTCGTACCGGAAAGTGTCAATGCCTGGCCGATGATATTCCTGGTGCAAAGTTTCCTGATGGTTTCCAGCCTTAGAGTGCGGCGGCTTTTCTGAGTCCTTTTGTCTCCGCTGTAACGGGAGCACCGGCTCCCCCGATCAAGACTAGGCACATCGAGACACGCAAGCTTGGCAGGCAACGGGTTCGTCGGCAAAGGATTGCCGACCTACGAATGCTTGAAGCAATTCACCCGAACTCAAGGCGCCAACGACTTCCGCCAAGGCTGTTTTGCCATACGAGCGAGATGAAAACGCTTTAGAGCGTTTTCCGAATCGGTGTAAGGGATTCGGATATGTAGGTCGGCAATCCCTTGCCGACAAAGCCCTTCGCCGAGCCGATACGTCGGCAAGGGATTGCCGACCTACGTTCTCCCCTCCTGGAACGAATCCGTACACTGGGATGGAAAACGCTCTAAAACACGAGCGTCCACCCCGGCTCGCGCGCCTGGTCGCGCGTGTAACTCACGCCGTGCACCTTCAGCCCTTCGGCATTGAGAAGCGAGATGATTCCGCCCTGGTTGGACAATTCGATGTCGGGCCGAACGTGGATGATCATCGGTTCGCCCGGATTCAGGGTGCCCGTCAGCGGCTTTCGGTGCTTGGCGCGGTCCAGCAGTGCCCAGCCGTCGAGATCGATAGGCCGTGGCGAGGTATTGAGCAGGATCACGGTTTCGTCTTCCGGCGATTCGATCGTATTGACCTTTGCCGCCACGATACGCACCAGGCCGTCCGGTACCGCATGGGTGGGAGGCCATACCGGCGTCGGCCGGGGCGGAAGGCCGTGTTCGGCGGGAGGACCGCCCGGCTCTTCGGGCAACATATGCCCGGTACGATCATCGGTATGAATCGCCTGCGACTGAAATTTCAGGAAGAGGGCCACCCATTCCTGCTGGTCCGCGTACCAGAACAGCAGCCCGCCATCCTGCCAGACGCCGTCGTCCTTGACGAAATCGTCGGCATTGCCCTGATTCATGTGGATGTCGTGAACGCCGCGGCCGGGCGCAAAACCGAAGATCTTGTCGCGCTTGTTCTCCGGCCCCCAGGGCTCGCCGAACGCATACACCCAGGCGTTCTCGCTGGCCATGGCGCGCTGCACGTAGCGGTCGATCTTCTCGTTGAGGTCGTTGTCCGGGCCGGGCACGGAAAACGGGAGAGGCGTCATTTCGGCGAACGAGCCGAACAGATTGCCGCGGATGTAATCCAGCGCGACTCCCCCGGCTTTCGAGGGCAGCTTGTGCCAGCCCGGCTCCAGTTGTTCCAGCGACTCGGTTATGGGATGCCGGAAGCGAGGGACGATCAGGTAGGACAATTCCGAAGGCCACAGCTTGGACTTGACGTTCACCGCCAACCGATAGCGATCCTGCTCGTCCACCGCCAGAATCTGATAATGGGGGTTGTCGCCGGTCCCGAGATGCCGATCGACCGGCGTCGCTCTCAATACGCCATAATTTTTCAGGGGCATGGTGGCTTTCTCCGTGTTAAGAGATCGAGGTCATTCCTGCGCCATCGCGCGGCGCGATTTGTATTCCGGCGTACCCGGCGAGTAATGCTTGCGGGCCCATCCGGCATCGGGCCGCAGCTTGAACTTGCGGCGGCCGGAGGATGGGATTTCCCGGTCGCGGTAATACGCGGAGCGGGCCCGATAGTGTTCGTACAAACGGAAGAACTCCGCGAGGTAGATTGCCGCGATGCGGCGGGAGCCCCGGATTTCCAGCAGGTTTTCGTCGTTCCGGTGCAGCGAGTTGTTGCTCATGTTGGCGGAACCGGAGTAGATCACCGGCTGAGGCGTTTCGCCGTCGATCACGATGAACTTGTGATGGATGATGACCGGCGGGAACGGCGGCGGCGCTTCCCCCGGAAACAGCATGAGCTCGGTATCGAAGCCCTCCGGGGTATCCGACCGGCGGAAACGCTCCGCGCCGATCACGTCGCGACCCTGGCGGGAGCGGTGGTAGAGTTCGAGCGCGGCGATCTGGTCCACGCGGACGGCCTCGTCCGTTTTCGGCCTGGCGATCCGGTTGACCAGTCCGAACATCATCTTGCCGTTGTCCCCCGCCATGAAACAGGCGTCGCGAAGCTCGGCATCGGTCGGCGTGAACAGGCAGAAAAGCACCGAACTCCTAGCCCGATGAATGGCTTCGACGATGGTGTCGATGGATTCGCGCTGGGAACTCGCTTCCGGCGAAAAGAAAACCCGCACCCCGGCATCGCCCACCGTAATCGGACTCGACCAGCGGGCATTCCGCGCCAGGGATGACAAAGGCGGATTGTCTTTGAGCCGCTTGAAGCGGTCGAAATACAGCCTGGCCAAGGCGGACGAATCGAAGGTGTGCATCAAATTCGCCTGGGTCGACAAAGCCCCCGTGGTGTAGTTGGCGGAACCGCACACGACCCGCCCCGCCGACGGGCGGCGACCGGCGAACCCATAGCCCGACACCAGGTATTTGTTGTGCATGATGGCGGCCTTGTCGCGGGGGAAAAACGCCACCCGGTCCTTCAGCAAGTCCACCGCCGGCTGATTGGGCGAAACGGCGTTGCCGCCGGCTGATCCCGTTTTCTTCGCATCGTAGACCAGCGCCAGGGGATGATTCCGGCTGAAGGTGTCCAGCGCCGGAACGATGAACAGTTCGTCGGTCAGATGATAGATCGCCCCGACCGCCTCCCTCGCCTGCCTGAGAAATGCCGGGACTACGCCGTCCAGACCGTTGGCCAGCCATCGGCGCAACTCCCGCACCTGCTCCGCGCTGGGTTCGTCGTCGAGCTCCAGCCCCATGCCGCGCAGCTTCCGCATGAAACCCTGGGAGCTCAGCACCGCACGGTTGAACCAGGTGCCGATGTCGTGTTCGACTTCTGCCGGCAGCGTGACATCGAGCGTTCCCGTTGCTTCCGCAAGCGGCTGGAGATTCCCCGGCGTGCCGATCACCGGGAAAACCTCGTATCGAAAAACCGGATTGCGTCCGGCGCTCGCGGCCGCCCGGTCTTCATCGCCGATTCGTGCGTCCCACCAGAGAAACTTCTGGATCGGCGCTTCGTTGCTGGGAAAATCGGGCTGTTCCGGGTCGGCCGGACCGTTGAAGTCGATGCGGTTCAGAAGCCAGCTGGAAGGGGCGTACCGGCGCGTCGCGGGATCGCGAAATCCGGGTGTGCGCCTGGCGGCGAAACCCAGGAAATCCTTACGCCGGCTCCCCTCGTCCCAATCGAAGGCGAGCAAGATCATTCCCGGTGCCGGATATGCACGGATGGCGACCTTTTCCATATGCCCCCTATTATGTGCCCGGCCGTCAAGCGGCCGATACCGTCATCTCAAGGCTTTTGGCGAACGACTCCGATAACCGGCGCCCGCGGCTCCTAGAGCATTTTCCAATTCGGTGTCAGAGAGCCCGATATGTAGGTCGGCAATCCCTTGCCGACGTACCGGCTCGGCAAAGGATTTTGTCGGCAAGGGATTGCCGACCTACGTTTTTCCCGCCCGACACGAAGCCGTACACCGGGATGAAAAACGCTCTAGCCCCTCATCCCACATCGAACTCGAGATCGCAGCTTTTGCGGTTCATTGTCCAGGCATCCGCCGGCAACCCGCATGCGTCGTTCGGTTTACCGTATTAAACACCCGAAACCATTACAGCCCTGTGAAGTTTTCACCCGAGACCGACACACCGGGCGGCATCGAGCGGAGATATCCAAGCTCCGGTCTTCGCTGCCGACACTTTCGACGACCGAACTTATTATTAATCAGGCCCGTAAATACCCTCCTGGTATTTCGGGCCGCCGCCCAGGCCGGTACACGCCAGGCCTGGGCTCACGCGGCTTGTCGCCGCGCCGGGGCATCCCTGCCCCGGATTAACCCGGCCTATATTTATAGGCCGGGTTAATAACCTCCCGGTAATACAACTGTCAGGTCGCCTTAACACGGATGCTGTTTGATACACGGCGGTCCGCCGGGACTCGCCCGGCCTTTCTCAGGAACAAACCGAGGAATATGACACCATGAAACTCAACAAACTCGCCTGTGCCGTAACGCTGATCTTGGTCGGCGGCACCGCCTGCGCCGGCGCCGGGCCGGCCACGACGGTCAAGATCGTCGCTTTCAACGATTTCCACGGCCAGCTCGAATCGCCGGGCTCCTTCGGCGGCAAGCCGGCGGGCGGCGTGGACTGGATCGCCGGGTACGTGTCCAAGCTGAAAAGCGAGAACCGCTACACCACCGTGGTCTCCGCGGGCGACCTGATCGGCGCAACGCCCCTCGTTTCCGCCCTGTTCCACGACGAGCCCACCATCGAGACCATGAACATGGCCGGGCTGGAAATCAACGCCGTCGGCAACCACGAGTTCGACGAAGGCAAGGACGAGCTGAAGCGCATGCAGAAAGGCGGCTGCCATCCCACCGATCCGAACTCCTGCCAGGGCGCCTCGGTCGGCGCGCCTACCGCCGACGATGGTTCCTTTGCCGGCGCCGACTTCAAGTTCCTGGCCGCCAACGTGGTCGACACGGCTACCGGCAAGCCCGTTTTCCCGCCTTATGTCATCAAGAACTACGGCGGCGTCCGCGTGGCCTTCATCGGCATGACCCTCAAGGAAACTCCCACCATCGTCACGCCGTCCGGCGTCTCCGGACTGGAATTCAAGGACGAGGCCGATACCGTCAATGCGTTGATCCCCAAATTGCGGCGGCAGCGGGTCGAAGCCATAGTCGTGCTGATCCATCAGGGCGGCACCCAGCCCGTCGCCCAGAACGCCACGACCATGAACCAGTGCGCCGGCAGCCTGGACGGAACCCCCATCAAACCCATCGTCAACCAACTGGACGATGCCGTGGACCTGGTGATTTCCGGCCACACCCATCAGGCCTACAACTGCAGGATCGCGAACCGGGAGGGGCGTGAAATCCCGGTGACCAGCGCCAATTCCATCGGACGCATCCTGACCGACATCGACCTGACGATCGACCGGAAAACCCGTGACGTGACGGCAGTCAGCGCCACCAATATTCTGGTGGATCGCACCGATACGACGGTCACGCCGGACGCCGGCATCAAAGCCGTTGTCGACGGCTACAAGGCTCTGGCCCAGCCCATCGCCAACCGGGTAATCGGTTCCATCACCGCCGATATCACCCGCACAGCCAATGCGGCCGGCGAGTCCGCCCTGGGCGACGTCATCGCCGACGCGCAACTTAAAGCCACCGAAGCTTCGGGCTTCGGCGACGCGGTAGCCGCGTTCATGAATCCGGGCGGAATCCGTGCCGACCTGAGTTACGCATCCGGCACGGCCGGCGAAGGCGACGGCAGCGTGACCTACGGCGAAGCCTTCACCGTGCAGCCCTTCGGCAACAGCGTGGTGACCATGACCCTGACCGGCGCCCAGATCGAAATCCTGCTGGAACAGCAATTCACCGGCTGCGGCGTGGACAATGCGCCGGCCGCCTTCAACTATCCGGCCGGAGACTCCGGCCAGGCGTTCGACCGCATCCTGCAGGTCTCCAAGGGCTTCGCCTATCAGTGGTCGGCCGAGGGTCCCGCCTGCGACAAGGTCGACCCGGCCAGCATTCGGATTAACGGCGAAACCGTCGACCCGGCCGCGAACTATCGCGTCACCGTGAACAGCTTTCTCGCCGACGGCGGGGACAAGTTCTACGTCCTGAAGCTCGGCACCGATCGGCTGGGCGGCGCCCAGGATCTCGATGCCCTCGAAGCCTGGTTCAACCATCCGGACGCCGATGCCGATCCGGCCGTACCGGGCGTACAAATCGCGCCCGGTCCGCAAGACCGTATCGTGCGACTTCCCTGAAAAACCGGCGGCGGAGAACTCCGGCCTCCGCCGCACCGTCTGTGAAACATAGAGCTCTACGCAAATTTTCGAATCCCGGAAACTCCGTTTTCAGGTTGTATTTATTCAACTCGGCATTGGAGTGAACATTCATCGTAGGATGGGTAGAGCGAAGCGAAACCCATCGATGGCGGGTTAGCCCCTCGGTTCCGCGTAACCCACCGATTGACGGTCGTTCGGTGGGTTACGCCGCACGCGAAGCACAGTGATCGGCGATCGGTCAGTGCTGATGTGCGCCTAACCCACCCTACGAAACAATGCCTTATTAAACGCGATTTCGAATAACCCGCCGTCACTCGCTCTTCGGTTCCCATAAACTTACGGTGCCGGACACCTCGTTCGAAACGGCGATTAGAGGCTTGCCGGTCGGACTTTTATGGGCCGGCACGAAGTCGATCACTTCCGGGCCGCTGTCCGGCCCCACCGGCGTGGCTGCAAAATCGCGGTGTTGCAGATATTGGACGATGGCCGGCGAAGTTGGATCGCCCAAATCGACCACGACCACCCCGCCCACGCGCTCGAGGCCGATGAACCCGTAGGTCCGGCCGTCCACCACACCGGTGGCGGCGGCTTCGGGCTCGGGGCCCTTGTTGTCGCTGCGGTCGTCGAAGGTGTTGGCCTCGTTGTTGGAATTGAAGTTGGCGGGCAATTCGGCGGCGATGATCTGTTCGAGCTGATCTCCGCTGTCATAGACCAGGTCGCCGGTTTCGCCGTCCCACACCGAAAACGATCGGGCGCCGAAAGCGTAGACCGTCGATTCCGCATCCGACCCGGCGGCGGGCATCTTCGTGGTTACGGTGAGACGCCCCAGCGCAGCATTGTCGCGCAGTGCCGCCGTGAAGGAGTCATTGGTCGTAACGCTGCGCACACGGGCTTCTTCGGCGAGACCGGGATATTCGCGGGCGTCGCCCTCGTTGGCGGAGAGTACATAGTCCTTGCCGCCGATCCGGAAAGCGGCGAGCCCATCCGGCTGGTACATGCCGTAGACCCGCCCCTGAGGCCAGGTGCTGATATTGACGGCATTGTCGCGGTCGCTGGCATCGAGGCCATTGCCGGCCTGCGAGTGGTCCTTGAAGCCGAGGTCGACGATTTTGTCCACCTCGAGGGCTTCGAGGTCGAGTATCGCGATGGCGTTGTTTTCCTGCAGCGACACCCAGGCCTTCCGGCCGTTTTCATCGACCGCGATGTATTCTGGCTCGAGATCGAGCGACGGCCGCGTGGACCCAAAGATGCGCACGCCCGGCGGCAGATCGCCGGCGCGCGGCTGATCCGGGTCGAAGGCTTGGAAACCGATCGTCTTCACCGAAAACTTGCGGCGGGGCAGTACCTCGATCACGCTTACCGAGCCCTCAGGATCGACATGGCCTTCTCCATATCCCGAAGGCTCGCCCTCGTTGGCGACCAAAACCCTCTTGCCGTCCGGCGTGAAGGTCACCATATCGGGGCCGGCGCCAACCTCGACTGCCCGCAGATTTGATCCGCCCGGCGAAAAGAAAACCACTTTGCCCGGTTCGGTGCCCGACTCCACTGCTGCCGCCACGAGCCCGTTCCCGACGGCGACGCTGGTGACTTCGGAACCGTACGCGGACAGGTCGAGTCGCTTGAGACGCACCGGTTGTTTCGGATCGGAGATGTCTACGATGTCGACCGAAGCGTTCGCGGCATTCGAAACGTACATCTTGTCGCCCTTGACGGCCACGACCTCGGCCGAGGTCTGGCCGGTCAGACCGGTGGCATAGCTGCCGACCAACTCGAACGCGGGACCTGCGGCGGCCGGGCCGGGCAGGATTCCCGCAAACAGGGCGGCGGCACCGACCGAGGTCGTCCGCGCCGCATCGAGCGCGCGAATGCCGCTCGCCAAGGCCCCCTCAAATTTCAAACGGAACAGTTTGGTTTTCATTCTTGTGACTCCGAGTTAGCGCAGGTGAAAAGAACGCGGTTCAAAACAATCCTTCCAATGGCTGAACTATCCGAAGGTCGGGACGCTACTGGAGTCACGTTAAGGCGGTGTGACAAACCTGCTCCGGAGAATCGGCTAAGCCGGACCTACGCCTAACGCGGAAGGTCGCTTCAAACGGAAAAAACGAACACCCGTAACACAAACTTAACCCATTTGAAAGAAAGCGAAGATACAGTGTCGCCAGTCTTACAAACGAGAAGTCGAGGAGACCGATCATGCTTGCTCATGTCAGAAAACCGCCTGTCGTTTTTGCATTGGCGCTCGGTCTTGGGTTGAGCCCGGCAGGGCATGCCGCCATCTGGAAAGCGACATTGAATCAATCCAATGCCGAATCCGTGTTTCCGGACAATGCGGATTACCTGACCGTGTTCATCCGGGACGGCAGCGATGCCGCCGGACTTTTGCTGAACGGCTATACGACGACGAGCGATGACGTCGTGTTCAGCGTCGACGCGCTTTCCGTGCTGGACTCGAAAGCGGGTACCAACTACGGTATCGATACTTTTGCATTCAACACCACATTAAACCCTGGCGGTTTCACCGCTAATAACTTCAAGTTGCCCAGCGGATGGAGCCTCGGGTCCGGCAATGCCGATGGCTTCGGCGATTTCGAACTCAAGACGGACGGCGGCGGCCAAGACCGCTACGATCCGGTCTGGTTCGCCATCACCGGGATCAACGGCGATAACGCAAACCACTATTTCGCTCTTTCCGGTAAAAACGCCGGCCAGGGCAATTATTACTTCGCCGCCCACGTCGCCGGTTTCAACGAAGCCCTGACCGGCGGAACGGGCGGCGCGTGGTTTGCAGGCTCGAACGGTCAACCGGGTACCGCGCCCGAACCTGTTCCCGTTCCCGCAGCTTTTTGGCTGTTCGGCTCCGCTGTCACCGGTTTCGCTTTCGCCTCCCGGCACTCCAAACCACGCCTCGTGTAAAAAGGGAGTCTTGAAGAAGAAAGACGCGAAGCCTATCGCTCATTGCCGGATGAAGAACGAGGTTGCGTGTAAATGGTGGCCGATAGACGCGAACCGAAACACCGGGACCGTACGAGCGCCACTCACTAAGCGCCAATGGCTGGGGGTGCTCCTTGCCGCGGCCTGATCCTCGGCATTAGCGGTGCGCGGTAGAGCATCCGCCTCACTTGGGATGAAAGACCGATGCCACCGGGCCACTTGCGTGCTTGCAAAATAAGCAGCCGGTTTGACGGAGATCAAGTCTCAATCTGGATGCCGACCGCGGCGCTGGCTATCATGCCTTAGATGTTGACGCAGACCCTGCCTGGCAGCCCGCCGACGGAGTGGATGGTTCCACCCCCGGGACGCCTCGCCTGCGCCAACCACGCACCTCCGGCCTCACCCCAATCGTCCCGATCGCCGGGCGAAGCTTCCGGAGGGCCGAGAGTTCAAGCTTTCCCAAGTAACGCGGAGTTTTCCTTATGAATAACCACCTTGGCGACGACCGATCGTGCCGCGCTTATTTCCACATCGTCGACATCGACCCCGCCACCGAGAGCGTCGTGATCCAATATGTCGAGAATGACTGGATACGCGGAATGGACCAGACTCGGCACCTGCCTTGGGTGGAGTTCTTGAACGGCTTGAGGGAGGGCCGCTATGAAATTCATCGCGCGAACTGACGACTGAGCCCCTTCGGCAGCAGCCGTCCGCTTCCTCCATGATCTTCCAAATGCATCCCACGCGGCGAATCGCGATCTTGGTCCGGCCTTTCGAACCCGCCGGCAATCGACTCGGGTTCCGAATCATCGCTGCCTTCCCGAAATCATCCTGACGGATGAACCATGTTCGGCGCTCGATCCCGTTGCGACGGCCAAAATCGAGCACCTGGTCGCGGAATTGAAGCGTCAATTCACGATTGTGATCGTGACCCATTCGCTGCAGCAGGTCGCGCGGGTTTCGAAGCGCATCGGATTTTTCCATCCGGGACGATTGATTGAAGTGGGGGAAACGGCCGAGGTCCTTACCCATCCGCGTCATCCCTTGACCAAAAGCTATATCACCGGCCGCATCGGCTGATTCCGAATTCCGATACCGGGCGCTTGACGCGACGCCCGTATGCCCCCCTGACCTTTTTCGTAAAAGGGTTCTCGATGCCGCATTAGAGCGTTTTCATCTCGCTCGTACGGCAAAACCGGCTTGGCGGACGTCATTGGCGCCTTCGGCTCGGGTGAATGGATTCAAGCATGCGTAGGTCGGCAATCCCTTGCCGACGAACCCTTTGGCCCAACGGCGGCGTCGGGAAGGGTCGCGACTAAAGCGACCGTTTGCGATTGGAAGGGGCCGATTAAAGGCCCGTTTGCGATTGGAAGGGGCCGATTAAAGGCCCGTTTGCGATTGGGAAGGGATTCCCGACCTACTCGCGAATGCCCGTACAATAGGTATAAAAATGCTCTAATCGACCTGCACGGCAGGATGGTCGATACTTTCAGCAGCCGCGAAGCGATCTCCACCCCCGGCCTACCGCCTCAAACGGTTCGCTGAACATGTGCCGTCGGCTGTCCGACGTTCACAATAAAATCACCGAGTATCCAGGTGAAGGATTCTCTTTTCCCGAATTCTTCGACGCGCCGAACGCATAGGTATTACCGTATTTTTATCGGCAGGTTTGATATTTTCGGTTTCGAGGTTGCGATCCGTTCTCTGATTCTGTTTAATTCGATTAACTGGATTTTCAAGGAATAAGATTATGCTGCTTTGGTTATTTCTGACCGCAGCTCTATTTTTAAGCATAGAACGGATAACTTACCTGTGGATTTGGCATCATCCTGACACCTTTAAGGCTGTCTGCAAATATCCCGTAATCGTTCGTTTTGGCGAGCCGATTTCCGTCCTGGAGAAGTTATTTTATATATTCAAGATATTGCAAATAGGGATATTCCTTGCCTGGTGCATGCTGCTGGGGAATACCCTAATTCCACTTCCCACCAGCAGTCTGGTTCCAATGTCATTGGGGATTGGGTTGATTGTTATCGGCCAAGTATTTAATTTCGGCGTCTTTTATCGCCTAGGGCGGTCCGGAGTGTTTTACGGCAACAAGTTCGGTTATGAAATCCAGTGGTGCAACGCCTTCCCATTTTCAGTGCTTAACCATCCCCAATACGTCGGTACATTATTGTCGATTTGGGGATTTTTTCTGGTCATGAGATTCCCTCATGACGACTGGATTCTGTTACCTCTTGTGGAGACTTTATATTACGGCGTCGGCGCGTACTATGAGCGTTGATCGATAAGGAAGCTCTGATTATTGCTTCGGCAGTTAAATCAGAATCATCGTTCGAATGCATCTCCGATCTTACCTTGCCCAATCAATGACTTGGGTTAATCGCAATTTGCCGAAAATCGCGCTTTAATTGCCGAAGCAATACTAAACGTAAACGAATGAATGTCACTTTGCTCGTCATTCCGGCATGGATTGCCGGAATCCAGAAACCAGGGATGGCAAGGCTGATACATCCATGTAACCTGGACCCCGGCATTCCCTGCCAGGGTGACAGTATAACTTTTCTTTCTTATCGCTTAGTAAGTCCTTCGACAGGCTCAGGACGAACGGAAACGGATTGATTCCGTTCATGGTGAGCCTGTCGAACCATGAGCGGAATCGACTTATTCAGAGTTTCCATAACGGAAGCATCAGCAGTCGTCGCCCCATGCGGATGACGGCGCCCTGTTCCAGCTGAGGACAGAGCTTGAACCCGTTGGGCGCCAAAACGATGATCGTCGAACCATGCTGAAACCACCCTAGTTCGTCACCTTTACGAAATGGCGCTTTGCATGGAATCACGTTAGGGCCGCGGTACTTGAGGTGCAGCAGAACATCCAGGAAATGAAGCCGTATGCTGGCCACGAGCACGGCGGCAACGGGCACCAAAGCGATTAGGTGGTTGCCGGGGCTCAACCGCGTCCGCAGTACGGCGCGCTCGTTCTTGCAAAAAAGACCCGGTATTCGCCTGAGGGCAACCGGATTGACATTCCAGGTGTCTCCCGAAAAGTAGGTAACCTGATCGATCTCGCAGTCATACGGCGCGTGGAACCGGTGGTACATGCCGGAAGTGAGCCGTAAGGTCACGTAGTAGCCATTACGGTAATGGCTTGCCAACTCCCCATCACAAACCAGATCTTCCAGAGCGTACGGAAAGCCTTTGGCCTGAAACAGCGTCGTGCCTTCGATATCGCCATGTGCCCCTATGATGGCGTCGCATGGACTGACGAGAACGCCGGGATCATCGTCGATGGGACGGGCGCCTTCCTTAAGTTCGCGGGTGAAGCATTCGTGCATGCTGCGGAACTTCGTTTTCTTGGCGTCGCTCAGGTCGACTTGGGCAAACAGCCGCCACAAGGCAATGGATAGACGACAGACCAGAGGATGCTCGATCTGGCTGAACCAACCCATGAACCGCGTGAGAAATTGGCGCGGAATGCGATTGGTCAGCAAAAAATTGACATCGTCCTGTTGGGTAATTTGCGCAATTAGGGAGCGTAAGGTCATCGTTTGTAGGGCCTTGTACTATCGGGACTCATCTCTAAAAGCCACAGTGCACGGATTAACTACGGAATCATGCGAATCATCCGGCTGTCATCGTTCAGTCAGGAAATTGCATTAACTCTGTAACACTCGAATCTTATCCTTAATGGATGGATTGGCATCGAATGGTCAGCCGCCTTGAAGTGCTGTGGCAGCATGGATGCTCGTTGATTCTTTGGGTTTCGGACTTTTTGCTTTATCTCTTTCTCTCCTGTCCGCACGGCGCTGTTCGTACGCTTCACGCACGGACACACCGTGCTTTTTTTTTGCGCTATTCATCGGAGGATCTATGCACGGTTTTCTTAAAGCTCTGGAAATACAACGTTGGGACGATCACCGTTACTATCATCACAGCCGGATAAACCAGTCGCTGCATTTCGTCAGCGCGCTGAGTTTCGTATTGGCTTACGCCTTGGTGTTCACCGATCCGGTCGCCGCGGCGCTGATCGGGTGGCTGTTCGCAATGCTCACCCGTCAAACCGGTCACTTCTTCTTCGAGCCGAAAGGATATGACGTCGTCAATCAGGCGACCCACGAGTACAAGGAACAGGTGAAGGTCGGCTATAACCTAAGGCGGAAGGTGGTCCTCATGGCTATCTGGGCACTCTCCCCGATCGCTCTTTACCTGGACCCAACGCTGTTCGGGCTTTTCGACTCCAACTCCACCGACAGTAGCTTCATGCACCACCTGGGCTTGTTATGGCTCGCGATCGGAATCGGCGGCCTGCTGTTCCGAACCGTGCAACTGTTCTTCCTGAGAGACGTCCAAACCGGGCTGGTTTGGTTGGCCAAAATCCTTACCGATCCGTTTCACGACATCAAGCTGTACTACAAATCCCCTATTTGCCTGCTCCGAGGGCAACTCATCGATCCGATGACATCGGAAAAAGAGGAATCGGAACAGCACGCTTGAGCTCCGCCAGGGTTCCAAATTCATTTTATGAAGGCCGCGACGGAAAGCGGCCAGCCCTTTCAAACCGATCCAATTATTGCTTCGGCACAAAGATCGATTTCCGACAAATGCAGTCCGTAGGATGTGCTGACCATCGGGAAGCGCCCTTCGACTCGCTCAGGACAGGCCCTTCGACTCGCTCAGGACAGGCCCTTCGACTCGCTCAGGACAGGCCCTTCGACTCGCTCAGGACAGGCCCTTCGACTTGCTCAGGACAGGCATCGTTCGCGATCGATGGGGTTCATGCCGGACAATCCCTGCCCGGCACCCTTCGGGCGGACTACCGTGCAAATCGGCTATCCTGCCGATTTGTCACTTCGCTCAGCCCATCCTATGACGGCTACAAAGGCTGCCACTGGAGAATCAGAAGGCCGCACGAAACATGATTCCACTAAGCTGCCGGAACAATAACAACGCTCTGAACATCTGCATCCGGAGTCCGTCAGCGTTTGTCACCCACAGATGCGTGTAGAACCAGCGAGGAAACGTAAGCTCGCGCTTAATCCTAGTCTTCTCGGTTTTGACGGTACTCGGAACCCACTAATCGGAAACGCTTGGCAAGCATCTCGCGAAGCACCTGTCGTCTTATGGTCTTGTTGGACAGTCCCCCCTCGTACCACCACCATCCGTCCTGCCTCATCTTCTCGGCCGCGGTCACGAAGCGCTCCGCCACGGTTTTGAAATCTGATTCGGTGTAATTCAGGCTGAAGATAAGTCGGCCGGTGCCTACCCAACTCAGGGTCAGATCCTGCGCACGCAGGTAATATTGAAACATCCAGTTGTAGCGGGACGGCCGGCTATAGAAAACAGTCCAGATGGACGACAGATTTGCCACCCGTACCGGCAGGTCCTGGTCGCGAAGCCTTTGATTCAACTGCTCGGCCCTGGCATTCCACACGGAATCCAGGTCCCGATAGAGATTCCGGATCTCGGGTTTGTCGAGACAATTCAGGAACTCATTCATCGCCGCCATCACGTAAGGATGGGAATTGAACGTGCCCCTGGCAAAGCAGATATCCGTAGGTCGGTCGTCGCGAAAGCGCTTCATCAAGTCCTTGCGGCCGCATACGACGCCGACGGGCAGGCCGCCGCCCAAAGTCTTGCCGTAGGTGACCATGTCGGCCTGAACTCCGAAATATTCCTGAGCGCCGCCCGGCGCCAGGCGGAAGCCGGTAAACACCTCGTCGAAGATCAGGACAATGCCCCTTTCACTGCACACCGTGCGTAGCCGCTTCAACCAGTCCGTGTAAGCTGCCCGATCGAAACCGGCGGATCGGCTGCTGTCGATCAGGGTTCCATCGCCCGGAGCGCTCGCATTCGGATGCAGCGCCTGCAAAGGATTCACCAGTACGCAGGCGATGTCCCGGCGCTTGCGAAGCACGCGCAGCGTATCCTCATCCATGTCTTTCAGCGTGTAGGTTTCGTGCGCCGGCACCGGATTGCCGACCCCGGGCTGCACGTCGCCCCACCAGCCGTGATAGGCACCGCAGAACCGCACCACATAAGGCCGCCCAGTGTGATACCGCGCCAGCCGCACGGCCTGCATCACCGCTTCGGTGCCGGACATGTGGAACGACGCTTCATCGAGTCCCGAGATGAGTTTCAGCCGCTCCACATTGCTGACGATCACCGGATGATAAAGGCCTAGTACAGGTCCCAGCTCATGCACGCGCTCGCCGGCCCGTTGCAGGCACTCCTTGTAAAAATCGTAACCGAACACGTTGACGCCGTAAGACCCCGCGAGATCGTAGGAAACGTTGCCGTCCGGGTCGGTGAGGGTGACTCCCGAGGACGATTGAACGAAAGCGCCGGTTTTAAGGTATTCGCGAACCAACCGCCTGAACTGGAAAGGTACGCGATAGGCAGAGGTGAACTGCAAATCCGAAATGCCGTCCGCCGCCGACTCGTTGAGCTCGAGCGTACGGGGCGACCGCTCGCGCAAAAACTTGGCAAGCTGCATGAATCCGGCGCGCCTTCGTGCGGCAATTTCTTCCGGAGCGCCATCGCAGCGAAAAAAATGTTCCTCGTCGTATTCGTAGAACGGCACCAGCTTGGCGATGCGGCGGGATAGATTGGAATGCCCCGCCAGGGAGGGGTGCTTGGCCCTCGACAGATCCAGTCTCAGTTTCAATTTCGGCAGCGCCGCCGCAGCGACGGCCGCGCCCAGCCAGTAAAGGGCTACGTTCGTATCCATATCATTCCTCGACTATCGAACATTACGTCAAAGTCGTTTCGTATCTGCTCAGCGAAGCAAAGCCGGCAGCCATGTTGAAAGAGAGGGGACGTAAGTAATGAGCAAAACTCCTCCGCCCAGTACGGCGAGTCCCGGCAGAACCGAACGGACCACTTCCGATAAAGGCTCGCCAAACCGGTAGGACGCGAAGAACAAATTCATGCCCACCGGTGGCGTCAGAAATCCAAGTTCCATATTGGCCAGAAAGATGATTCCCAGATGAATGGGATCGATGCCGAATGCGACCCCGATCGGAGCAATGAGCGGCGTCACCACGATAATGGCTGAGAAGATGTCCATCAACATGCCGACCAGTAACAGCAGAACGTTCAATGCCACCAGAAAAACCCAGCGCGAGCCGATCGTGGCGCTTACCCACTCTGTCGCGCGTTCCGGAATCTGTGCGTCGGTGACATAGTTTGTAAAACCCAAGGCCATGCCCAGGATGAGAATGATCCCTCCGATCAATAACCCGCATTCGGCCATGACTCGGGCGACATCGACCGTGAGCTTCAGGTCGCGATAAATGACGCATTCGACGATGAAGGCATAGGCGGCGGTCAACGCCGCCGTCTCGACGGGCGTAACCCAGCCGCTCAGCAAACTGATGAAAGCCAGCGGCGGCAAGGCGATTTCCCATTTAGCGTCCAGGAGCGCCGATCGTACCTCGGCAAAATCGAATGGTTCGCGAGGCACATCGTTCGGACCGTTCCAGATACCCCAGCCGATGAGCAGCAGGGTCATCACCGCCGCCGGGACGATACCGGCGAGAAACATGGTTTCGATAGGCTGCCGCGCTATGATCGCATACAGAATCAGCGGCAAGGCCGGCGGCACCAGCGTACCCAAGGCCGGTGCGCTGGTAATGAGACCGAGGGCGCGGCGGTGGGGGTAACGAACGCCGGTCAACAGCGGAATCAGGAGCCCGCCCAAGGCCAGAATGGTCACCCCGGAGGCGCCGGTGAACGAAGTGAAGAACGCGGTCAGCAGCACTGTCACCAAAGCCGCGCCGCCTCTGATGGAACCGAACAATGCGCGAAACAGCCTGATCAGCCGCAACGGAGCGCCGCCTTCGGCCAGGAAGTAGCCGGCCAGCGTAAATAGCGGTATGGCCGGAAGAGATGGATTGATGGTCAGCTGATAGTGGCTCAAGGGCACTGCCGCGATCGGCAGTCCATCACCCGCAAACAAGACCAGAGCCGCTCCTCCCAAGACGATGAACATGGGTGCGCCGAGCATCGCGGCGAGCAATATCAGGGAAAGCCCCAGCGTGGTGGCCAGCCCTTGCCCCATCAGCGCAAAGGAAGCCGCGAAAGCCATCGCCAAGGCTGCGACCGCAATTCGGCCGGCAAAAGTCGCAGCCGAATTCCAGGCTACGCGGACGGCTATGATGGCAAAGCCGACGGGCATGATGACCTGTACGGCCCAGACTGGCACTCCGTAGGCGAGAATATTGTCGCCGCCTTGTTCCGATGCGACGAAACCGTAGCTTGCAACGGTGAGACAGCCGGCGACGCTCAAGGCGATCGCGGAAGCGAAACGCCCCGCCCAGGAACCCAGAGGTCCCGGTATTAGCTTTTGAAGGCCGGAAAATGCCAGCAGACGGCTCTCGCGGGCCGCAACCATGGCGCCGAGCATGCCAACCACCAGTACCAGGTGCTGAACGATAGCCGCCGCATTGGCGATCCCTAGACGAAAAAAACCTCTGAGCAGGATTTCCACGACCGGCACGACGACCATGGCCCCCAAGGCCAGGGACAGCACCACATCCTCAACGGCGTGTAAGCGGATTCGAGTTATTCTCGGGATATCGAGAGCAATACCGTTCACTCGCGATGACCTGCCCGGTAGGCTTGCAGGAGCCGCACGACTTCGTCGAAAGTTTCGGCGGGCACCACGGTACCCCTGATGCGCGGATAAATGGTGTCGGCGAACTTTCGCCATTCGACCTCAAGCTCGGGTGTCAATGCCGTGACTTGCAGCCCCCTCTGGCGCATGGCGGCGACCGAAGCGTCCACATCGGATCGAGCTTTAACACGCAACTCATCCGTCGCCTTCCGTGCCGCGGCTTTCAAGGCGTCCCTCCCGGCCGGGCTGATGGTTTCCCAAGCGGTTTTGGTCATGACCAGGGCGCCGACCATCGGAGCCCAGTTCAGCTCCAGCATGTACGGTGCCGGCCCGTTGAACTGAGCCGCCAGCGCGTAAAACGGAGTGACCGGAACGACCGAAATCAGCCCCGTTTGCAGCGCCGGAAGGATATCCGCGGTTTCCAGCGACACCGGCCGGTAGCCGAGAGCCTTCATAATCTCCATCTGTTCCGGCTCGCCCGCCCAGGCGAACATCTTCATCCGCTTGTAGTCGTCCGGCCGACTCGCGGGCTCCTTGGAAAAGAAGCGCACCCAGCCTGCATCGCCCCAGCCCAGCGCCACGTAGCCTTTCTTGAGAAATGCTTGTTCCAGTTCCGGCCGCAGCTTCTCGCGCACGTAATCCAGCTCTTCCCAATCGCGAAACATCAACGGCAGGCTTTGCAGGGCGGAAACCGAGGGCTCGATGTCTCGCAGACCGACTACCGATAACAAGGCGGCATTTAACTGGCCTATCCGCATCCGTCGCACGATGTCGGCCTCGCCTCCCTGGGCCCCATCGGTAAAAACGGTGAAGCTGGCTCCCTCGCCCTCGGCTTTCTGCCAAATCTGCCCCATCTCCAGCAGCGCCCGGTGGTAGACGGAGTTCTTGGGAACCAGCGAGGCCATGCGAATACGCACAGGCTCTGCTTGTGCCGAGCTACAGACCGAGAACCAGCCGATGAGAGCGAGGGTTAAAGCGGCGAAACGCATGATGTTTACTCTATGAAATATTGGTCGGTGTGCTCGAGCAGCCAGCGGGCGCGTTTTTGCATGACGTGATTCTCCAGGCGGGCATCGGGCACTGCATCGGGGCTCAGATTGATGGCGGACCTGAGCAGATTCTCGAATGCCTTGCGATCCTGCCGCGGAATGGCCACGGCCTCCGCCAGGGCTACGTAGGGTCCCGCCAGGTTGCCGCCCGACAATTGCACGGCGCGCTCGAAATGGGCACGCGATCGGGCTGCCGCCTGCTCCGTGTTACTCCCGCGGGACATCTCCACGGTGATGAAAAGGCTATGAAGTGCACCCGCTGAGTAGCCCTCGTCCAAGGACAGAGCACGATCCAACATCGCCATCGGAATGGGCATGTCGGCCAATGCGTCGCTGCTGTCTTTGGAGAGTGCGATCCAGCTCAGCCAGGCTGCGCCGGTCCAGTAAAGCAAGGGCACTTCATCGTGGCCAAGGGAGGCCAGCGTCTTCTTGGGATCGGCGCGGAGCGCCGCGGCAAACTCCTTATCACCGGCGGCCAGTCCCTGCAGCCCGTAATCGCGGGCGCGACGGTAAAGTCTGGCAGCACGCTCGCGCAGCCGATATGCGGCGTTAACGTCCTTGTTCTCAAGCTCATCCGCATCCTGCTGTACGAAGGCGTAGCTGTACTGCGTAAACCCCTTCGCAGCAGCCAGCAGTAGCCCGCGGTGTTCCGCGCGCTCAGCGATCAAGCCTTCGATCAGCTTGAGCGACAACGGCGCCGCATCGCGAATCAGCTCCGGATCGTCATCGCTGGCGAATACGCCCCCCTGGCCGGAAAGAATGTCGGCGGTCTGATCGACGGCGTAATGGCGGATAGAGCAAGCGCTCACAAGGCATGCACCCAAGCCACAAACAAATGCTGATCGCAAGCTTCGAAGCACGGCTGACGACGAAATTGCCATTGAGAATTAGAGAGATGGTTTAGGTAGCCGGTGGACTGCATAGAAGGTGCCGAGGCTTCTTCGTGAAGGACTCCTCGGGCGTCAACGTGCTCCAAACTGTAACAATCGAATGTTTCAGATTTGTTGCATGGCAACCCCAGATCGCATTCGTCCGTTCTGGAACAAGATCTCGGTGTCAGCTTTGGAGAGCGGGACTCGGCATGCCGCATCCGAACGCGCTTGTGTTTCGGAAACTGTCACATGATCTTCAAACGGTCGTCACAAAACACCGCTACCGTTTCTCCGACACGGGTCCATCAACGGACTCAAGGGCGCGGATGTCGGTGTCAACGAAAGATCGTCCGGCGCCGCTCTACGGCCGACCGCCTTTTTTTGGTTTTTTAAGCTGCGGCCTGACACGGTTGACGGCAAGGGGCGCATTCGGGAAAGCCTTGCGATCGGCGACGCCCGATAGACTTTTACATACTCGGCAACGATTGTTTTTTCAAAACCCGAAATGACTGCGGAAACAAGCAAATCACGCTCAGAACCGACCGGACTGCTCTTTTATCGAAACATCGTCGCTTTGAATGCCGAAAGGCATCAGTCGTTAAGAATCGGCGCCGCCAACGACCATCGTTTCGCGGCAAAGAGCCATTGGGTTCCGCTCCTCGCGGCGGAATTCGCCGAAGCCTGCAAGGACTACCCGATAGGTTTCGCCAAGGCGGGCAATGACGGTTGGGTTCCAGTGGCCGTGCTTGGATTCGAACGGGAGGAAAATCTTTTCATCGACGGACACGGACACTGGACGGCGGATTACGTGCCGGCCTTCGTTCGCCGATACCCTTTCATTCTGGCGGAAAGCGACGTTGATCCCGAACCGCAGCACGTGGTCTGCGTGGACGAAACCTGCGCGTGGTTGAGTGTTGAAGCGGAAGGGGAGCCGCTGTTCGTCGGCGGAAAGCCTTCTGCTTATCTGCGAGAAACCATGGATTTCCTCCAGGACTACCATCAACAGGCCAAACGAACCGCGCGGTTCGGTCAAAAACTTGCCGACTGGAATCTGCTGATCGAGACGCAGGCGGCGGCCACCACGTCGGCCGGGCAGAGCTTCGGGCTGTCGGGCTTTTGGATCGTCGATGAAACGGCTTTGAATCGGTTGACGATCGAGAAACTGCACGAGCTTCATACGGCGGGCGAACTCGGCTGGGTTTTCCTGCATCTCGCCTCGCTGACCAATTTCCGCAAACTGCTGGCGCTGAAGAATACTGCGGCTGCGTGACTCTCCGCGCATCTAACCCACGCTGCACCGGAAACATGAACGAAACCTTGTTTTCAGCCGTTACTAATTCCAAATCGCTTTCAATCAGGAATCAATTTTTGTAAGAGTGGGTTAGGCGGCGAGGCCGTAACCCACTGAGCGACCTCGGACCTGTCCTGAGCCAAGTCGAAGGGTCGGTGGGTTACGCTTCGCTAACCCACCCTACGATTCATGTTCATTCGAATGCCGAATGCAATAAGAATCCGGCATGACTATGTGTCGCGGCGGGGCATGCCCGCCCCGCCGCTGAACGCACGGATCCTACGAACCGATGATACCGCCATCGTCCTTGGTGATGACCAGGACGGAGGAACGCGGACGGCTCAGGCCCGGCGTGTTGGGCAAGGGCTGGCCGGCGCTGTTGACGGTGAACTGGCTTTGCGGCCAGTTGCTGTACTGCGTCGGGTTAGACGCGGGCGAATCCTCGCCGGGATGCTGGACGCCGACGAATAGGGTCTTGCCGTCGGGCGTGCTGGTGACGCCGGTGACTTCGCAGTTTCGGGGTCCGGTCAGGAAACGGCGCACTTCCTTGGTGTTGGGGTCCGCGCAGGCCATGATGTTGGCACCGATGTTGACCCAATCGCCGCTCGCATCGCCGGCCTGGTCGGTCTGTATCCACAGCCGTCCGAACTGGTCGAACCACAAGCCGTCCGGCGCTCCGAAATCGGCGGAGCCCGCCGGTGCGTCGACAATGTCGCCCTCATAGTACGGACCGGTGCCGGCGGCGCCGTTCACCAGATTGCCGGACTGATAATTCGCCCCCAGCGTCTTGGCGGTGATCGAATCGCCGCAGAGCATGAAGATGTCCCACTCGAAGCCGGTCGCGGTGACGACATTGCCGTCCTCGCGCCAGCGGATGATATGGCCGTAGTCGTTGTCCGGGCGCGGGTTGGCCATATCCACCGGCGGACGCGCGCTGGCGGCCGTCGTCGTGCCGTCGGCCTTGTTGGACGAAGTTGCCGGCGTGCTGCCGCCACCGCCGCGGCGGTTGTTGTTGGTCAAGGTGCAATAGATTTCCAGCGGACGCTGGTCGTTGTAGACCGAGTAACCTTTGAACGAAAACTCGGGATCGTAATAAGTGCGCAGCGCGGTCCATTCCGGGCGATCCATCATGGTGGCGCCGACCGCGTCGGCGGCCTGACGGGTCTTGATCAGGATCAGGGCCTGCACTTCCGCGTCGTCCGCGCCGGCAAACTGCGGCAGCTCGCGCAGCTTGTAGTATCCGCCCGCGCCATTGGGAATCACGGACGTCGTATCCGGCTCCAGCGCGATCCATTCGCCGCGATAGGTTTGCGCTCCGGCGCCAGGCATGTCGGTGAACCTGGCGACGTAGAGCGTGCCTTTGTCCAGCAGGTTGCGATTGTCGGCGCGTTTGTGGCGATTGAACCGTTTGGCGGCAACGAATTTATAGATGTATTCGTTGCGTTCGTCGTCGCCCATGTAAAAGGCGACCCGGCTGTTGCCATCCACGGCTACCTGAGCGCTCTCGTGCTTGAATCGGCCCATGGCCGTGCGCTTGACCGGCTTGCTCTCGGGATCGAATGGATCGATCTCCACCACCCAGCCGAACAAATAGGGCTCCAGCGGGTTGGTGGCTGCATTGAAACGCGGGTCGGCTTCATGCCAGCGATAGCCGAAGCCGCCGGCCACGATGCCATAACGGGCTTGATCGTTGAGAATTGCTGCGCGGTTCGGATCGGCCGCGTCGACGCTTTCGCCGCTGTTCCACCCGAAGTAGCCGTTCCAGTTTTCTTCGCAGGTCAGATAGGTGCCCCAGGGGGTGTAACCGTGTGCGCAATTGTTGAGCGTTCCGTGGCAGTGATAGCCGTCGTTGATGCCGATTTCGACCGAGCCCGTCGGCAGGATGTCGAATTTCTTCGACTTCATCAAAGCATGCCCGGCTGCGGGACCGGAGACTTTCATCCGGGTGTTGCCGGTGATGCGGCGAGCGAAGGGTGAGGTACCAATGACCTGCCATTTTCCGCGGTTCTTGCGTACTTCGACGACCGATATGCCATGGCCGGCCTGGGATTTGCGCACCTTCGCGATGGTGACGCCGGCGCCGCCGGCCAAACCTTCCGCGCCATGCAGGATTTCTTCGTGGGTGTATTCGTGATTGACGCACAACATGCCGCGCACCGGATTCCTTCCGTGACCGATGCCGTGCGAGGGAATGGGGAAGAAATGCATGCCGTCGTTATGCATGCCGAACTGCTTTTCCTGAGCGGCGGCATCCTGGCTGGCGTCTTCGTCCCAAGCCGGAGCACCCGGCAAGATCGGATCTCCCCAGGACGCCAGTACTTCCACCGTATATCCTGCCGGGACCGTTACTTTATCGGCGACCGGCGCCAAGCTGGGCGGTACGCTCTCGAAACCGATCCCGGCGAAGCCGTTGCCGGCGGGCAGCGGCGCCGCTTCCACGGCACCAATGATGCTCTTCATGTTGACGCCGCCGATGGCAGCCAGAACAGACGCGCTGATCGTCGTTTGCATGAAATGCCGACGCCCCAAGTCGGTACGCTCGATCACGTCGCGAATGGATTCGTTGCCCGACGGATTCATGGTCACGTCGTTTTTCGGATGTCGCTCACCTTTCATCGAATACTCCAGAGTTCTTGTTGGAATTGGTCACCACGCAGGAATAAGCCGCGGATATTCCGATGCGGTTGCCGGCACATTCACTGCGGGTCGGGCGTAACTTAGCCGACCATCATGACCGGCTAATGAATGTTTGATGACATGTGGATGTCGGACGCGGGATTTCCGAGGTGCGGTCAGGGGAAAGGCCGAGCGAGTGACAGGATCGGCGATCGTTATGTTGGGATATGCACATGATCGTTCGGCCAAAGCGTCGTAGATCGGGAATCCCTTCCCGGCCCAGCGTCGGCAAAGGATTGCCGACCTACGACACCTTGAGTCGCAAAATGGCAAACTTCTGAGGAATCGCCGTGGAGCATTCGTAGGTCGGCAATCCTTTGCCGACGCACCCGTTGGCTCAACTGCACCGTCGGGAAGGGCGGCTTCGGCGCTCCTGGAAAGATCGGTTCGGTGCTCCCGAACCGATCGTTTGCGATTGGAGACACCGTTTGCGATTGGAAGGGTCGCGACTAAAGCGACCGTTTGCGATTGGAAGGGGCCGATTAAAGGCCCGTTTGCGATTGGGAGGGATTCCCGACCTACGCGCGAGTGCCCGTACAGTAGATATGAAAATGCTCTAGCCGATATCCTGAGTAACCGGCGTTTCCGCGTCTTGCGAGGATCTCGCGGTGGAAAAGTACGCGAGGACCACGCCGATCTCGAACAACAGCCAAATCGGCACGGCCATGAGAGTTTGCGAGATGACGTCGGGCGGCGTCAGGACAGCGCCGACGACGAACGCCGCTACGATGGCGTACGGGCGTTTTTCTTTCAGGTCGCGGTAATCGACTGCACCGCTCTTGACCAGGAGAAAGGTCAATATCGGAACCTCGAACACGGCGCCGAAGGCCAGCAAGAGAGACAGCACGAAATCGAGATAATGGGAGATATCGGTCATGACGGCGACGCCCTGCGGGGCGGCAGCGGCCATGAAGCCGAATATCACCGGAAAGACCGCGAAATAGGCGAATGCGATACCGACGTAGAACAAGATCGTACTGGCGAGCAAGAGCGGGATGAACACGCGTCTTTCATGACGATAAAGGCCGGGCGCGACGAAGGCCCAGGCTTGGTAGAGGATGAACGGCACGGCGAGGAACACCGCCACCGCCAAGGTCAGCTTGAAAGGAGTCAGAAACGGCGAGGCCACCTCGATGGCGATCATCTGCGAGCCCGCCGGCAAATGCCGCATCAGCGGTTCGGCCAGACAGGAATAGATGGGGTTGGAAAAATAAACCAATCCAAGAAAAAGCAGCAGCACGGCGAGGACGGATCTGAGCAATCGATTCCTCAGCTCGACCAGATGGCTCATCCAGCCCATTTCGCCAAGACTCTCGGACTCCATGTCAGGCTTCCGGTTCCGCATTTCTACCACCGTTACCGATTGTGGAGGCGTCCGTTTCCGGCTCGGAGCCCGTCCGCTTCGCGCGGGATGACGGCGTCTCTTCCAAGAGAGAGATACGCCTGCCGGCTTTCACGTTCAATGACTGCCTGATCTCTTCGAGTTCCAGTTCGCGATCGATATCCGCCTTGACCGACCCTATGGCGGACTTTGCCTTCCGAACCCACAGTGCCGTCTTGCGGGCCACGCGTGGCAACCGCTCGGGCCCCAGGACCAGCAGGCTGACAGCGCCCACGAGCACCATTTCCCAAAAGCCGATCTCGAACATAACGACGGGCAGTAGAAGAGAGATTAGGCCTTCGGGCTTGCGACGTCGGACGGCGAAGTTTGCCCGAATTCCGCATCGCGTTCGCCAACGGGAGACTTGTCGTCCTCGGCTTCGTTCATGGATTTTCTGAAACTCCGAATCGCCCCGCCGAGATCGCCGCCTATGGTCCGCAGCTTCTTAGTGCCGAAAATCAGAAGGACGATCATAAAAACCAGCAACAATTCCCAAACGCCTATGCCCATGTGTACCTCAAAAAAATTATTAATCAGGCCCGTAAACACCCTCCAGGTATTTCGGGCCGCCGCCCAGGCCGGTACACGCCCGGCCTGGGCTCACGCGGCTTGTCGCCGCGCCGGGGCATCCCTGCCCCGGATTAACCCGGCCTATATATATAGGCCGGGTTAATAAATCTCGAACGAAGTCCGCGCACGCTAGCAGGCGCGCGTTACGAGAGAATGACCAAACGCCGTTCAGGGTTGTGCCGCCCGTGTCAGAAGCACATTGACGTGATCGGTCCCTGTCGTCCCCAAGACGTTCTTCGCGAACGCCCGGGGAAATGACGTGACTCCAACCGTTGGAGCCGGCGTATCCCTCGCCGTCTTCCCTGCTTGACATCGCCCTGTGAGGGCAAGCCACAAATCGTCGCCGCGCTGTTTTACAGCGCGCCGTTGCTCCACGGCCCGGTGATGGCAAAGGTAATGCCCGGATTGGCCTGGATATTGACAAACAGCCACTCGTCCTGGAAGGTCGCGCCCGCGAACTCCGCACCGCGCTGGTTTCTGTCGTAGGTGACACCGTTACGCGAAATCGAGCCCATGCCCTCGGCTCTGAAATCCATGTTGTTTTCGCAGAACGGGAAGATCTTTCCGTCGATGGTCAGGCCGTGCATGCGCGAGACGGCGTTGCTGCCGTCTTCGCAGAGGATCAGGCTGCCGCGCGGACTCCAGGCAATGTTGTCCGGGTTGTCCAACACGTTGCGATCGGCCGATTCGTAAACCAGGCTGAAGGTTTCGTTGACCGGGTCATAGGCGAAGATCTGGCCGCGGCCCGCGACACCGCCGCTGGTCGAGCAGACGTAGATGATGCCGTTGCCGTACCACACGCCTTCGCCGCGGCGCAGGCTCGCGGCGCCCTGCATGATGCCCTGGGAAACCACGCCGCCGTACGTGGTGCCGGTGATGAAGGGCTTGTTCGGCTCCTCGATATCCACCCACTCGACATCCCATGTTGCACCCTCGGGCTGGGCGACGCCGGTGTCATAGTAGGGGTAAGAAACGCCATTGATAATGCGGGCGGCATTGGGAGCAACAACGAGTTTCATCATCTGCAGCTTGCCGCCCATGGCCGGCTTGCCCGGCACGTTGGGAATGAAGCGGTAGAAACCGGACGGCGTGCTGTCCTCGGTCTCGTAGATGATGCCGGTGGCCGGATCGACCGCAACGGCTTCGTGGCTGAAGCAGCCCATGTCGACCAGCGCGATGGGTTTGGCTTCGCCCACGGCGGGAACGTCGAAGCAGTAACCGTGCTGCTTGGTGTAGGCGGGGTTGGTGTGCAGGCCGTTGGTGGTTTCCTCGCAGCTGATCCACGAATTCCAGGGCGTGGGACCGCCGGCGCAGTTGCGGATGGTGCCGGAAATCGAGGCCCGGCTCGATGCCCATTTATTGCCGCGCGAATTCGGAGCGAAGATGAGATTGGTCGTGCCGCCGTCGCAAGCCGGATCGTAAGTCAGTTCGGGAGCCGCGAAGGAGCCGGTCACGCCGCCTTTCTCGTGGTTGCGCACCAGCACGTAGCGGCCGTGATTGGCGGCAACCACGGCCATGCCGTCGTGATTGCTCGGGGTGGGAATGCCGTCGTCCATGATGTCGCCGGTCCAGCCGTACGACCAGTACCTGAAGCCTTCCGGCAGATTAAGCAGCGGCAAGCCGGTAGCTTCGTCAAATACCGGCGAGAGCGGGCCGTAATCGGGACTGAAGGGAATGTTTTCGGCGCGGGCCTGCCCCGAACCGAGAACGCTGTAAGGCATGGCGACAGCGGCGGCAGCGGCGATACCGCTTTTGATGAAACCGCGGCGGCTGAGCGTCCAGTTGGGGTCGAGTTCTTTCCTGGCATCGGCGGCCGCGAGGTCGCGGATCAAGTCGATATGGTCGTCACGAGTTGTCATGTGATCTCCGTTATTTTGCGTTGCCATTAGTCGAGAAGCGTGTTCCAAGCGTTCTCCCGCCACGACCGTCCATCCCCATCGGAATCGATGGTGCGGATTTCGTTGCGGGGCATCCGTGTGGCTAATTCTCGAATTCAAAAATGACGGGTGTGAGTAGATCTGGTTACAGTTTGGCGACCCCGACGGCTGTAGGGGAACTCGCGAGTAGGTCGGGAATCCCTTCCAATCGCAAACGGTCGCTTTAGTCGCGACCCTTCCAAACGCAAACGGTGTCTCCAATCGCAAACGATCGGTTCGGGAGCACCGAACCGATCCTTCCAGGAGCGCCGGAGCCGCCCTTCCCGACGGCACAGTTGGGCCAACGGGTGCGTCGGCAAAGGATTGCCGACCTACGAATGCTGGAAAGAGTTGAGCTCTTGGGATACCGCCGGAATGTCTGCAATTTCGCCCGTGCAAGCGAGCAAAAGAAAGGACCGCGAAAGCGGTCCTTTCACCGGCTAAAACGTACCTCGGAACTTCTCGCAGGGTGTTTCGTCGGCCGATTAGAACGTTTTTCATCCCGGTGTACGGCTTCGTGTCGGGCGGGAAGAACGTAGGTCGGCAAGGGATTGCCGACCTATATATCGGGCTCTCTGGCACCGAATCGGAAAATGCTCTAAGTACATTCAGGGAAGTCTTGCGGCATAGACAACCTGCAGGACAACCCCGCCAATCAAGCCAATCTGTCGAGATTCCGCAAATATTTGCGGAATGTACTTAGGGCAGCGGATGCTGTTCCAGGTTCTTTTCGACGATTTCCTGATGAACCGAGAAGACGTCCGCCGAATTCGGATCGACGACGACCCGCAGCCAGTGCACGTCGTCGGCACCGAAGGTTTCCACGCGCGTCGCATTCTCGATGCGCCGCTTGCTGATACTGCCCATCATGGGCTTGTCCACGCGGTAATAATGCGAGTCGCCGTGAGCGAAAACGACCGGCTTCTTGAACTTGATCGCTTCCGCTTCCATGTCGGCGAGAATTTCCTCGAAACCGCGCCGCCCCGCGCTGCCCTTGGCTAGCTCGAAACCGGGATTGGCTTGAAATAGAAGCAGCACGCCGCGTGCGTCTTCCGCCTCGGCTTTCGCGAAGGTCTCGCTGATCCAGGCGCGGGCCGCCTCGATGCGGCGAGCGACTTCCTCGTCGTCGGCCGGGGTGCGGGCGGCGAACGGCGCCAGGCCGTTATTGCTGCCGACGATGTGCACTGTCGCGAACATGACGTGCTGTTCCATCCAGCGCGTGTTCTCGACGAATTCCGGATAGCTCGGATCGGCGGCCTGGGTTTCCACCGTCATGGTTTTCTCGCCCAGCGTCTGACCGGGCACCGGATAGAACATTTCTCGCAGCTTGGCCAGCCGTTCCAAAGGCTGATAGGAGCCATTGTTGGCGCGATGGCAATCCGTCCATTCATTGTCGCCCGGGGTCAAAACGAAGGGAATCTCGAAACGCCGGAAGCGTTGCAGCCGATCCTCGAACACTTCGTCCGAGCACAGGGTGGAACCGTTCTTGATGTCGCCGGCATGCAGAACCCATTTCAATTTACGGTTCGCATTGATTTCCGCGATCACGTTATCGAGCTTCCAAAAATCGGACGGGGCATACGCCACGTCGCCGATCAGGGCGAACTCGAACTTGCCGTAACCGTGGGCGTTATTGTGCTCCGGTGCGGCACTGGCGGTTTGGCCGAGTGCGACGGCGCAAGCGGCGGCAAAAAGCAGGGATTTGACTGGTGTCATGTTCACAATGAGCTCCGGGTCGGAAAGAAAATAAAAGGGCCGCAAGCGGCCCCTTTCCAATCGGCGAACTCGACGGTTACCAGGTGGTCGAGGCCCGACATTTGTTCAGAAGCGCGGCCATTTAATCGGCGGCGCATTACAGGTCTATTAGGATTTCGTAACGATTCGGTGACGGAGTGGCGATCGTCGCTGCTCCCTTTTCACATCCATGCCTTGGTTGTGGGCGTTTCGGGTACGCCTCGTGGGATATCGGAGAAACATATCCCGCGATCGGGTATGAAACGTTCCATCGAGGAGCAGAACCCGGCGCGTGGTACGCAAGGTTCCGGACGAGATCCAGAAAGAACCGCGGACCTTGATATTCCGGATCGCTGTCAATGAGGGATTGATTTTGTAGGTGAGTTAGGCCGCGAAGCCCTAATTCCATTCGGCATTCGAGTGAACATTAATCGTAGGGTGGGTTAGCGAAGCGTAACCCACCGATTCGGGATCGCTCGGTGGGCTACGGCCTCGCGGCCTAACCCACCTACAAAAATTAATGCTTTATTGAAAGCGATTTGGAATAACCCACCCTGGCGGCGCCAACGGCGGGAACAAACGCGGCTTTAGTATTCGCAGTCAAATTGCCTAATCCAGCTGTCTAAAGGACTAACGATGTCACGTCAAAGGAGCATGAATCATGAGCAATCAAGAACCGCGCACGCCCCCTAAGACCACGGACTTCGGCATTTTTTATCCTGTCGGCTACCTGGTCGTCGCGTTCCCGAAACAGGAGGACGCACAGCGGGTACAGCAAGATCTCCTAACCGGCGGTTATGAGCAGGCGGATTGCCAGCTTTATACGTGCGAAGAAGTGGCTGCCGCCGCGCAGCGTAATCTTGCGGAAAACACGGGCTTTCTCGCGCGATTGGGCTGGAGCGACGATGCGGTGCAAGCCCATCTGGATGCGGCCAGGCAAGGCTCCGCATTTTTGCTGATCTATGCACCCGGCGACACCGACGCGGCACGCGCGATGAACGTCGTTCGCCGCGTACCGTTCGATTTCGCGCACCGTTACCACCGGCTGGCGATCGAAGAACTGAAGTAATCGCCCGATCCTGACATGCCTGCCGAGAAAGCGAACGAAGCGCCCGACGCTGCGGTCAAACCCTGTCTGCATCTGACAAGGAGGACTTCGTCATGTCATATATGGAACGATTGACCGGCGCGGGCGGCCCGGACGTTTTCTTCGGCGAACTCAGACAGAATTGGGGTTGGCTCCTGGCCCTGGGAATCGTATTGATCATTCTCGGTACGATCGGGCTGGGCATGACGTTTTTCTTGACCGTGGCCAGCATGGTTTATTTCGGAGTCCTGTTGCTCATTGGCGGAAGCTTCCAGATATTTCATGCCGTCAAGGCCACGGGATGGAAAAGCATCATTCTGTCCGTACTCATCGGCATCCTCTATTTGCTTGCGGGTATAACCATCATTAACAACCCTGTGGCCGCATCAACCCTTCTTACCTTGGTCCTTGGCGGAGCGCTGATCGGCATCGGTATCGCGCGAATGGTTATGGCCCTTCAACTCCGAGGGCTCAAGAGCTGGGTTTTGCCGCTTGTAAGCGGCATCCTCGAAATACTGCTGGGAGTGATGATCGTGGCGAAATGGCCGGTTTCGGGACTTTGGGTCATCGGTCTTTTCGTCGCGATCGAACTGATCATGAACGGTTGGAGCTGTATTGCGATTGCGCTGACCGCAAAGGAATCCGAAGCCTGGGAAGGATCGCCGAATAAGGCCTAGTCCTGCCACGAGTAAACGGCACGAAAACGCCATTTGGGTCGTGGGACGGGGCATGGGAGCGAGAGTCATCTTCGGATGGGTCAAAAAGATACCGGACCGCGTTTGTTTTCGTTTTCCCCCAAGCCTTTCCCTCGGCCCGTCCAACAAGAGGGATACGAAAGACCGAATAAGCGGAGTCCGGTTTACGCGGCTCGATAATCCTCCGGAATGCCCCGTCTGTTTTTTGTGGCCCCCTCCTGGGGACCGGTCGCCCGGCCTTCGCCTGCGAGCGGCGCACTTCTTATTGTCTCGCTGGTCTCAAGAATGGAATCATCCGCCAAGGAGGGCCGCACCATGCAGACTTGCCGCGTAGCCTTTATCTCAATATTCGTCCTGATGGGCTATGTGGGAAGCGCCGGGGCGCAGACGTCCGGCGGGAGGGGCTCCTGTCCGCCGTTCGAAGCGCGCGCCGGACCAGCGCCCGGCGTTTCCCGGTCAGGCCCGCACGTGCGCCGTCCAATCCAATGTCGCCTTCGACGTCGTCGTGCTCGCAACGGGGCTCGAGCAGCCGCGGATTGTACGTCGTCACCGACGAGACCGACGGTGAGCTTTGGAAAATCGTACCGGGACGATAGGCGCGAGAGGCGCTTCGAAGCCGGCGGACTGACCGCTCATTGAATTTTCGTCTTGCCGCAATCGTTTTTGGAGGTGACTTATGATCGGATACACAACGGACATCGAACGCGATACGCTGGCAAACCAGGACTACCGCCGCGTGCTCTATACCGGCCGGAACACCCAGCTGGTGCTGATGACGCTCCAGCCGCGCGAGGAAATCGGAGTCGAAACCCATGAGGAGCACGATCAGTTCATCCGCATCGAAGCCGGAACCGGCGTGGCCGTGCTAAACGGCGAAGAGCACCCGTTGAGCGATGGCGTGGCGGTGGTGATTCCGGCGGGCGTCGAACACAACGTGATCAACACCTCATCGGACCAGCCGCTCAGGCTGTACACGCTCTACAGCCCGCCCGAGCATCCCGACGGCACCGTGCACCGAACGAAGGCCGACGAGCCCGCAGAACACTGAGATCGGCATTCGAGTGCCGAGATGAGCACTGCCGGCCCCATCGTCACTCTTTTGCCGCGCGATTACGATGCCGTCTTGCTCGACCTCGACGGCGGATATTTTGCGCGATATTCGGAGCAGCATGGGGCCATCGAAGTCGATCAAGCCGCGATCGATCTGGTGCGGTCGCTCCGGGCGCAGGCGATTCGAACGGCCGTGGTAGCTACCGGCAACGACTTTGCAGCGGTGCAGGAGGCCGCCGGTATCGCGCCGCTGTTCGATATTTATGTGGACGGGTCGGAGATCATCCGTCCGGAGCTCGAGGGCAAGCCGCCGCTCGATGCGCTTCTGGAGGCGGCGCGGCGGCTCGGAGTGGAACCGCTGCGAACGGTCGTCGTGGCGGATACGGTCGGCGAGGTCGAGGCGGGACACATGGGCCGGTTCGGCCTGGTTATCGGCATCGACCGCAGCGGTCGGTCGCAGGCCTTGCGGGAGGCCGGCGCCGATGCCGTCGTGACCGGCTTGGCGAACATCCGCGTGTCGCTCGAACCGCCCTCTGCCTGGGTGTTGGCGTACGAGGACTTCGACCCGGCACGCGAGGGCATCCGGGAATCCTTGTGCGCCCTCGGAAACGGCTAATTCGAGACGCGCGGAGCAGCGCCCTGGGCGCGGGCGGACGATATCCGTTATCCCGGCACCTACCTGGCAGGCGGCTACAACCGGCTGCGGACCGATATCGCCGGACGGGTGGTCGAAAACGAGGACCTCGTCAACTTCCCCAATTGGCTCGCGCTCGAGTTTCGCATCGCCGACGAGGATTGGTTCGATGAGCGAAAGGTCAGAATCCTGTCACATCGTCAAGAACTGGACCTCCGCAGCGGCCTGCTGTCGAGGGCCATACGCTTCGAGGACGGCAAAGGGCGGCGGAGCACGCTTACGGAGCGGCGCCTGGTGTCGATGGTCGACATGCATCTGGGTGCGATCGAGCTCACCCTGACCGCCGAGAACTGGTCTGCACGCATCACGGTCCGCACGGCCATCGACGGGCGTGTTGTCAACGCGGGCGCGAAGCTTTATCGGAAATTCAACAATCAGCACCTGGAGCCGCTGACGGGTGAAATCGTCGGCGAGGACGGGGTGTGTCTCGAAGTGCGTACATCTCAGTCGAAGCTGCATGTCGCGCAGGCGGCGCGAACGCAGGCGTTCAAAGGCGGCAAGCTTGTCAAGACGCCGCGTCGAACGGTTCGCGAACCCGGGTATATCGGGCAGGCGTTCGGCATGCGGCTCAAGCCGGGGGAGACGCTGGCGCTGGAGAAACTCGCCATGCTCCATACCTCGCGCGATCGCGCCATCTCCCAGTGCGCCCTGGCGGCGCGCAAGGCGATGGCGCGAGCCGGACGCTTCGAGGCCGCGCTGTCGGACCACGTCCTGGCCTGGATGCACCTGTGGCGAAGGTTCGACATCCACATGGAACCCGCCGGACGCGATTTCGGGCTGAACGCGCCGATGATGCTTCGGCTGAACATGTTTCATCTGCTGCAGGCCGTGTCCCCCAACTCCATCGATCTCGATATCGGCGTGCCGGCACGCGGCTGGACCGGCGAAGCCTATCAGGGCCATATATTTTGGGACGAACTGTTCATCTTTCCGTTTCTCAATTTTCGAATCCCCGAGATCACCCGCTCGCTGCTCATGTACCGCTATCGGCGCCTAGACGAAGCGCGAGCCGCGGCGAAAAGCGCCGGATTCCGGGGCGCCATGTTCCCATGGCAAAGCGGAAGCGATGGGCAGGAGGAAACCCAGGAACTCAACCTGAATCCGCGCTCGCAGCGATGGGTGCCCGACAACTCTTATCTGCAGCGCCACGTCGGCAGCGGCATTGCCTACAACGTCTGGCAGTACTTTCAGGTTACCCGTGACATCGAGTTTCTGCAGTTCGCCGGTGCCGAGCTGATGCTCGAGATCGCCCGCTTCTGGGCTAGCATCGCGAGCTTCGGTGAAGAAAAGGGCCGCTACGAGATCCGCGGGGTGATGGGCCCGGACGAGTTCCACGAGGGCTATCCCGATGCGCCGACGCCCGGTCTCGACAACAACGCCTATACCAATATCATGGCCGTGTGGGTGCTGCGCCGGGCACTGGACGTGCTCAGGCTGCTCCCCGATCTCCGGCGGTTGGAGCTCATGCGCGAGCTTCCGTTGTCCGCGGAAGAAACCGCGCGTTGGGAGGACATCAGCCGGCGAATGTTCGTGCCGTTTCACGGGAACGGGGTCATCAGCCAGTTCGAGGGCTACGAAAAGCTCATCGAGCTGGATTGGGAGGACTACCGGAGGCGGTACGGCAACATCCAGCGCCTGGATCTCATTCTCGAAGCGGAGAACGACACGGCGAACCGCTATAAGCTGTCGAAGCAGGCCGACGTGCTGATGCTGTTCTATCTGTTTTCGGCCGAGGAGCTGAGCGATCTGTTCACGCATCTCGGCTATCCGTTCGAATATGAAACCATTCCGCGCAACGTCACGTATTACGACCGCCGTTCGTCGCACGGCTCCACATTGTCGCGGGTCGTGCACGCGTGGGTCTTGGCGCGATCGAACCGGCCGCGCGCGATGACCTACTTCGCGGAGGCGTTGCAGAGCGACTTGAGCGACATTCAGCAAGGCACCACGGCCGAAGGCGTGCACCTCGGCGCCATGGCGGGGACGGTCGATCTGATGCAGCGCGTAACGACCGGTGTCGAGGTTACGAGCGATGTCCTCAGGCTCAATCCGCAACTGCCTGCGGAATTGGAGCGCCTCGACATGCGCATCCGCTATCGCGGGCACACGCTCGATTTGCATCTCACCCGCGACACGCTTACCGTACACGGGCGCGAACCCGGAATTGCACCGATCCGCCTGGCATTCAAGGATGAAGTACACGACTTCCCCGGCGGCAGCACGCGGGTTTTCGATCTCGGCAAATAGGGGCCTATCCCGGCAGGCCGTTCGCCCTGAGCTCGTAGGATGTGGTGAACGAAGGGAACCGCATCATTCGCGGTGCGTCGGTGCGGTTCGTTCTTCACCGCACCCTACGAGCTTAGCTCAGGACAGGCCCGTCGAAGGGATTCTTGAGCCTACTGGGATAGGCTCTAAGACAGAAGAATGAGCACATCCTCGGAGGCACCATGAATTGGCCGACACCAAAGACGCCGCGCAACCGGGACTCGGCGCCCGACCCGCGCTTCCAGCCGGCCGAGCGCCGCCCGGAACAGCCGCAAGGCGCGCCGCGCAGAATTTGGCTGACGTTCCTGATCCTCCTCCTCATCAACTACCTGCTGATGCGGTCTCTCTTTCCGGAACCCGGCGAGTCGATCACCATCCCTTATACCGCCTTCAAGGAAGAGGTCGCGAGCGGCAACGTCGAGGCTATTTACAGCCAGGGGGCGAGCGTCGAGGGCCGGTTTGCGTCGCCCGTCACCTGGCCGCCGAAAGATAGAGAAGACGTGGCGCCCGACGAGCGGCGCCTGACCGAACCCGAGCCCAAAACGGCGGACACCTTCACCACCGAACTGCCCGCGTTCGTGGACCCCGGACTGGAGGCGTTCCTGATCGAGCACAAGGTCGAAATCAGCGCGGTGCCGATCCGGGAAGGCAGTCCCTGGATCACGCTTCTGTTCGGCTTCGGCCCCGCGATCCTCATCATTCTTTTCTATGTCTGGATTTACCGGCGAGCCGTGCAGCAGGGCGGCGGCATGGGCGGACTCATGAACATCGGCCGGAGCAAGGCCCGCCGCTACGACCAGGAGGCGAGCGCCAGGGTCACCTTCGACGATGTGGCCGGCATCGACGAGGCGGAGAACGAACTGGTCGAGATCGTGGATTTCCTGAAGTCCCCCGAAAAGTACACCCGCCTGGGCGGAACCGCGCCGAAAGGCGTGCTGCTGGTCGGCGCGCCGGGGACCGGAAAGACCTTGCTGGCGAAGGCGGTCGCCGGGGAGGCTGAGGTTCCGTTCTTCTCGATGAGCGCGGCCGAGTTCGTGGAGATGATCGTCGGCGTGGGGGCGGCGCGCGTGCGGGATCTGTTCAAGCAGGCGCGCGAGCACGCTCCGGCCATCATCTTCATCGACGAGATCGACGCGATAGGCCGCGCGCGCGGCCAGGTGGCGATCGGGGCCGCCAGCGAACACGAGCAGACGCTGCAGCAGATCCTCACCGAGATGGACGGTTTCACCGGCCGCGAAGGCGTGATCGTGCTGGCCGCGACCAACCAGCCCGACGTGCTCGACCGGGCGCTGCTCCGGCCCGGACGCTTCGACCGGCGCGTGGTGGTGAACCTCCCGGACAAGGTCGGCCGCGAAGCGATCCTCAAGGTTCACACCCGCGAGGTTCCGCTCGCGGACGACGTCCGCCTGGACGAGCTGGCCGCCACGACGCCCGGACTCTCGGGAGCGGACCTCAAAAACCTCGTCAACGAGGCGGCGCTGCTGGCGGCCCGGCGCGAAGAGAGCGCGGTCCGCCAGAAGGACTTTCTGGACGCGCTGGAGAAAATCGTGCTCGGCCCCGAGCGTCCGCTCCTCCTGACCCGCGAGGACCGGGAGCGCATCGCCTATCACGAGAGCGGACACGCCATCCTCGGCCTGGTGATGCCCGGCGCCGACCCGGTGCACCGGGTCACCATCGTGCCGCGCGGACAAGCGCTCGGGGTGACGTATCAGCGGCCCCAGACCGACCGCTACAACTATCCGGAAGCGTATCTCCGCGCCAAGATCGTCGGCATGCTGGGCGGCCGCGCGGCCGAGGAGATCGTGTACGGCACCCGGACCACCGGCGCCGAGAACGACATCGAGCAGGCCACCCAGCTCGCCCGCAACATGGTCACCCGCTGGGGCATGAGCGACAAGCTCGGGATGGTGCAGCTCGCGCCCCGCGAGAATCCCTACCTGAGCGGCGCCGGCGGCGGCTATGTCGGCGCCAAGCCCTTCGGCGAGGAGACCGCCCGCATCATCGACGCCGAGGTGCAAAGAATCATCAACGAGAGCCACGAACAGGCGAAGAGTCTCCTGAAGGCGCATCGCAAGGAGCTCGATGCCCTGGTCGACGCCTTGCTCGCGCGCGAGACGCTGGGCGAGGAGGAAATCCTCGAGGTCACCGGACTGCCGCCCGCGCCTCCGCTGGAGACCCGTCCCCTGGCGATGGCCGGGCGAGAAAAATGAGCGCCGCGCCGGTTCGGATACCCGAGACTGTGCCCTATCGCTTCTGCAGCAGGCGTTTTCGACCGTGGCCTTGAGCGCGGGCGACTGGCTGCGCTGCATCGCGGTGGCAAGCTCGGTGCTGTGGCTTCGCGAGTCGAGCAAGCTGGTTGCACGCGAGCAATCGAGCGGGCGATGCGGCATGGATAGCAACTGAGCAAGATTTGTGTGAGTAGGCGCATCGGTTTTTTCATTCTGGCGTTTGGCCTGGTCATAGGCCTTATTGAGGGATGCAGCACTTTGCCGTCACTGGAAAACCGCAGCGTTTCGACCGCCCTGGTCGACACCGACACCACCCGGCTCGGGCGGGCGATCTCCTCGGCGGTCGCCGCGCATCCGGGACAATCCGGCCTCTACCCGCTGCCGGATTCGCGCGACGCGTTCGCCGCGCGGATGCTGCTCGCGCGGTCCGCGGAGCGCTCGCTCGACGTCCAGTACTACATCTGGCGCAAGGACCGGTCGGGCACCTTGCTGTTCGAGGCGCTGCACGCCGCGGCCGAGCGCGGCGTCCGCGTGCGCCTCTTGCTCGACGACAACAACACCGCCGGGCTCGATCCTACGCTCGCCGCGCTGGACGCTCATCCGAACATCGAAGTCCGGCTGTTCAACCCGTTCGTGATCCGGAAACCGCGCCTGATCGGGTATCTGACCGACTTCTCCCGGCTGAACCGGCGCATGCACAACAAGTCGTTCACGGCGGACAATCAAGCCACGATCATCGGCGGCCGCAATGTCGGGGACGAGTACTTCGACGCCGCCGAGGGTACGGTGTTCGTGGATCTCGATGTGATGGCGGTGGGGCCTATCGTCGAGGACGTGTCGAACGATTTCGACCGTTACTGGGCGAGCGGTTCGTCCTACCCCGTCGGCCTGTTGCTGCCGCCGGCCGACCCCGCGCGGCTGGAGCAGCTCGCATCTCAGGCGTCGTTGGTCGAGCGCGACCCCGCCGCGGCGGCTTACATGGCTGCGATACGCCAATTGCCGTTCGTGCACGAACTGACGGAAGGCCGCCTGGCACTGGAGTGGGCTCCCGCCCGCATGGTCAGCGACGACCCCGCCAAGGCGCTCGGCCGGGCCGAGTCGGACGAGCTTTTGCCCCATCAGATGAACGAGATCATCGGCGAACCGGCCACGGATGTCGAACTCGTATCGGCTTATTTCGTGCCCACCGCCGCGGGTGTCGAATCATTCGTCGGCATGGCGGAACGCGGCGTGAACGTCACGATACTGACCAATTCGCTGGAAGCCACCGACGTGGCAGCGGTGCATGCCGGGTATGCGAAGCGGCGCAAACCGCTGCTCGAAGCGGGCGTTACGCTCTATGAATTGCGGCGTTTGTCGCCGCGAACGAACCGACGCGCGGGACTGCCGGGCAGCTCCGGCAGCTCCGCGTCGAGCCTGCACGCGAAAACCTTCTCGGTGGACGGTTCACGCGTTTTCATCGGCTCGTTCAATTTCGATCCGCGCTCGGCCAAGCTGAACACCGAAATGGGCTTCGTCATCGACAGTCCGGCCCTGGCGAGGAATATCTCCACGGCGTTCGACAGCCGCATTCCCGCCAACTCATACCAGGTGCGCCTGTCAAACAATGGGCAGTTGTACTGGACCGAGCACCGGTCCGGGGAGTGGGTGCGGCACGACACGGAACCCGGCACGAGCTTCTGGCTGCGCGCCGGCATCCGGCTCCTGTCGGCCTTGCCCATCGAGTGGCTGTTGTGAGCCGCAGTCGATCATGGCGATCACATCCGATCGAGCGGACTGACCACGCCTTGTCCGCCGCGATTCAGCGCATGGGTATAAATCATGGTGGTGCTCACGTCCTTATGTCCGAGCAGTTCCTGAACGGTTCTGATATCGTAGCCCCCTTCGATCAGGTGCGTGGCAAAACTATGCCGCAACGTGTGCGGCGTCGCCGGCTTGGCTATTCCGGCAGCCTGGACGACTTTTTTCATGGCCCGGTGCAATAAGCTTTTCATCCACATGATGCCGCCGCTCGCGGCCGCTGCGCGGATCGCTCGAATAGCTCCCGGAGGGAAACACATATTGCCAGCCCCACTCTTTCGGGCTTTGAGGATACTTGCGCGCCAGGGCATCGGGAAGATACACCTCGGATTTCCCCTCGGCCGAATCCTGCTCATACAGCTTGCGGCGCTCCGCAAGTTGAGCCTGCAACGCCACTCTTAAACTCTCCGGCAACACGGTCACCCGATCCTTGGCGCCCTTTCCATCGCGGATGAGAATTTCCCGTCGCTCGAAGTCCACATCCTTCACCCGCAAGCGTACGCATTCCATCAATCGCATACCCGTTCCATAGAGCAAGCGCGCCATCAGCCCGTAAACGCCATCCATGCGGGCGAGCACGGATTGAACCTCGGAACGGGTCAACACCGTCGGCAACCGCGTCGGCCGCTTAGCGCGTTTTCATCGCGCTCGTACGGCAAAACCGGCTTGGTGGACGTCGTTGGCGCCTTCGGCTCGAGTGAATTGATTCAAGCATTCGTAGGTCGGCAATCCTTTGCAGACGAAGACGCTCGGCCGGGACGTGGCGTCGGGAAGGGGGGCTTCGGCGCTCCAATCGCAAACGGTCATCCCAGGAGCGCTAGGATGACCGTTTGCGATTGGGAGGGATTCCCGACCTACGCGCGAGTGCCCGTACAGTAGATATGAAAATGCTCTAGCCCGAACTACGTCTTTAAGTCCCGGTAAATTGATGCCCAATACCTCTCGATAGAGAAATAAGGGCGCCGCCAAGGCTTGATTTTGCGTCGAGGCGGAAACACTGCCTTCCACCGCCAGATGAGTAAGAAACGCTTCCACCTCGACGATGCCCATGTTGCGGGGATGGCGTTTGCCGCTAAATAGGATAAAGCGCCTGATCCACTGGACATATTGTGTTTCCCTACTAATATCGTATCGCCCTGATGCGGGCACGCACCTGGTCCAGCAACTTCGGACCACCTACGCCAGGCGGTGTATTTGCTTCAGCCATGAGTCCTGTCTACATGAAATCAGTTTATAAAATACAAAAGCTTAGGATAGAACATCCGGAGTTATACACCTCACGGATCGGTGTTATACACCTGAGGTAGGTGTCTAATACAAAGTTGGGCGCTATAAACAGACCGCAGCACCGCTATGAACGAGTACCAGTCGACTCAGTTGAAAGCAAAGGCGGCCGAATTGGCGGCCGCGTAGTTTAATAGGAAAGTGGGCTTTCTAGAAATAGTCCGCGGCATGGTGGCATTGTCTGCCGAATTTGGAGATGCCGAGCGCTTTGAGCACTTCACCCCGTTTATAGCAGTGGATTCGGAAACTGATCAGTTTCCGGTGGGTGAGGTCCGGGCCCGCTGGAGTCAGGACGCCATGCAACGAGTCGACAAGAAAATCATGGAGAACGAGCTGTTCTATCGTCCTCGCATAGAGGCGGCTTGCCGCGAGTTGATTTCAAAGTGGAGCTAGTCAGATGCGAGTGCGCGCCCAACAAGTACTTCCACCCGACGCCCGGGACGCTTCGCCTCTCGCTCAAGCGTCTGCGTGCGGGCGCGGGTGAAGAAAAGCGTTAGGGGACTAGATTGAACGCAATCGAGAAGTGGGCCGAGCGCGTATATGCCGAAACGGACTTTGGCCGGAACGTCGCCACAAGCTTATCCGGCTTGCTAGGCTTGGGCGTCTACTTGATTGTCGGTGACTGGGTAATTGCTGCCTTTGCATCTATCATCTTCTTTCCAGTCGCACGCCTCACAGCAACGGCAATTCATGCGCGCGTCTCTCGCGGTGCAGATCGCCGGGCCAAGAGGAAAGATGCGGAGCAAATCTATCGCTCTCTTAGCGACGAAGAGAGGGCAGTGGTGTCTGAGTTCGTAGCCGCTGGAGGCTGCGTCCTAACCTGGCATCACATGAATCACTGTCCCGTTTCCGGCCCCGCCATTGAGTCACTCATTCAACGAGAGGTCTTGTCGACTTCAATGACCGCGGACGGAATGCGAGAGACATTCGTACTCGATACAGCCTTTTTTGAAATAGGCGTTAGTCATGCCAAGGCGGCCAACGTTCCCTAACATTTCGTTCAAGGGGGCGCGCCCCTCAACTCCACGTTATGCCTTGGAGGTGCAGTGAAGTACTTCACGACTGAATGGTGGGAGAACGGCTGTGAAGAGGCGCAGCCCCTCTTTGAGAAGTATGAGGCGTATATCTCGTCGATTCAGTCGGCATTGCCGCCTGCGCTTATGAGCCTCCACTCCACCTACACCCTTCACGATTCCGAGGTGAAGCGAATCCAATCAGATTTCCCGGGAAGGAAGCTTTCTATGGAACTGAGCGGTTGGAATCGGGCGCTCACATATCCGGTCAGCTACAGGCTCGAATTTCGGGGAGTAACGGAATTTGAACAGCAATTCCCTATGCAGGAGTACGTGGAGCAAGAACTAGGGGACCTTGGCTATTGGGAGATCGAGAAGGTAAGCGGGGGCATTGAAGTCCGGATGCTGTTCGTCTCAACCACCGAGTTCAGAATTGTCTTCCAGGATTTCGAGTTCACGCATGAAAGAGTCCACGCATAACCATCGGCTCCAGGCGACGCACAAAAGCGCATCGCCTTTCATATTCTTTCAGGCTGCGGGCGCGGCGCTTTTGTGCGCGCCTGAGCCGAGTCGTTAGAGCCTCCCATGGAAACGTTCGCGGATACTTTAGACACAATTCGGCGAGAGCTGGCTTCGGACGACGCCGTAGTGAGGGCAGAGTTTCTAAGCCACTTTACGCCGCAGGCCGAAGAATTCGCGAACCACATGGCAAATGCCGTGCGGAATTGGCGAACGCTGGATGCGGAAGTGGAAGGAGACGAAAACCGTGCTTATGTGTCTGCCTGGGCATACGCGGCCATTTCTCTCCACATCGCCTCAATGAAGCTGTTTCTATCCGGCCAAATGGTCGCGTCAGGAAATCTCTTTCGTCAGGTGGTGGAGACAATTGCGATTGCCCTCCTTTGCTCCACCAAAGAGCTAAATGTCCTTGAACGGTTCAAGGCCGATAAGTACTCATCGAAGAATGCGGTGCGAGATATGCTCCGGAACTCTGACCGCATCGGCTTGATCAAAGACGCCCTCGCGTCTTTCGAGAGGTCGCTTGAGTTCTATCACAAATACAGTCACCCGAGTCAATTCACGCTTGCTACGTGCATGTCATTTTCGGGAGATGGTCTGTACGTCGGAGCATCTTTCGATGACGGAAAGATGGATGCCTACCAGAAGGAGATCGCTGGGCGTGTTGGTCTGGCCGGCGTTTTCAGCAATTTCATAGATGGCGTGAAGGGCAACGTAGCCAAATGGTAAGCTCTAACAACGCCATCAATGCGGACAGCCAAAAGCGTCGCTCCTTCGTCGCTCTGCTTTTTGCTGCCGGTTACGCGAAACGCTAGATTGCATGGTCGCCGATGTCGGTGTGGACGAGTATCTCGAGCGCTTTGACCCTTATCGGGATGCAGCCGATTGGGTTTCAGAGGATCGGCTGGCGTATGCCGAGCGCATGCAGCGCAACTTCTTGCCTACCTGGCCGACTGAGGTCTTGGTCGAGTGGTTCTACCGGCACGCGCGGCACCTTCACGACTACGCGTTCCTGAAGTTCGAGCGCTTTGCCTTTGAGAGGCAACGTTGGCCCACGGAGAAGTTCCCTGGCAGGGAGGCATTCGCGGATCCGAGGTTCTGCGACGACTTCCGCGACGTGGTCTGGCGGGCACAACAGCCGTACGACTGGCTGGCGAAGCACATGCTGGCGCACGGAACGTGGAACACCCCAATCGTCTTGCTTGCGACTCCGGCTCGTGGCATCGTCGCGCCCGGAGGCTGGGAGCTTCGCTATCCGTTGCATTTGTTGGAAGGGCACCGCCGGCTGTCTTTTCTAACCGGCCTACGTGAGCTGGGGAAGGCCGCACCCGAACACGACGTGTGGTTAGTGCATCTGGAGGGATAGGTGGAAATGCAATCTAACAGGTCGTTCGACACGGACACGCAACGGTATCGCGCCGCAATGCGTGCTGGTGAGCGTACGCCTCGCGACGCGATACCGCTGCGTGCCGGTCAACTCCGACGTTAGGCCTTGACCGAATCTATTCACCCCGTAAGGAAATTTTCACAATGGACATCCCGCGGATCTTCAACATCACCGAAAGTGCTCACCGCATCCACAACCCGATCACACCCGAAAAGCTTGCCACTCTCGGCGCGGCGCTGCGTCTGGAAAGGGGGACCCGAGTGCTCGACCTCGGCAGCGGTTCGGGGGAGATGCTGTGCACCTGGGCACGCGATCACGGCGTCATCGGCACCGGCATCGACATGAGCCAGTTGTTCACCGAGCAAGCGAAACTCCGTGCCGTAGAACTCGGCGTCGCCGATCAAGTCAAGTTCATCCATGGCGATGCTGCGGGCTACGTCTCCAACGAGAAGGTCGGTGTGGCAGCCTGTGTCGGTGCCACTTGGATCGCCGGGGGAGTCGTCGGCACTATCGAGCTTCTGGCGCGGAGCTTGCGCACCGGAGGGATCATCCTCATCGGCGAGCCCTACTGGCGGCAGTTACCGCCGACGGAAGATGTTGCCAAGGGGTGTCTTGCCAACTCAATCTCCGACTTTCTCATGCTTCCTGAGCTTCTCGCGTCTTTCGGCCACCTTGGCTACGACGTCGTTGAAATGGTTCTGGCTGACCAAGACGGCTGGGATAGATACGAGGCGGCCAAATGGCTCACCATGCGCCGATGGCTTGAAGCCAACCCCGACGACGAGTTAACGAAAGATGTTCGAGCCAAACTGACCTCGGAACCCGAGCGCTACGCCGCTTACACGCGTGAATACCTGGGCTGGGGTGTGTTCGCGCTGATGCCGCGGTGATACGTTGGCGTCTTGGTCGCCGTATCCAACTTTCGCGCAGCACAGAAAGGCAAAACAAATGCTTGATCGCCGTCTCGCCAGCGCCGGCTTTTGCGCTTTGGGCTATCGGCCTAACCCATCATTCCACCGGACCTGCGCAAAGAGCCGCGCAGGCCGGTGAATTCAGACGTTATGCGTAACTCTCGATTGCGCTACTTAGTGGGTGCTGGGCTACTACTGGTCGCTGGCGCGACTGCCGCGGATGAACTGAGAAAAGGAATAGAGCGTCAAGCGGCCGAGATCTGCGGTTGCAGTCGTTCCGAACCTTGTCTGATCGAAATCTCGGAACGGGACCAAGGTTACAGTGTTGGAGTTCTGAAAATTGTCGCCATTGACGAGGGCGGAATCGCGAGAGTTCTTCCTTCAAAGACATACATCATGTTCGACTCCAAGGGGGGATTCGTGAAGAAGGTCGGTACTCCATGAAATTGTGCGACGCAGGCTATTCCATTGCGAGCTATGGAGATAATGGGCGCGAAATCTCGCATAACAACCGCATGCAGCCGACGCGGCTAATGCGGAGCGTTATGCACTGAGAAGAACATGAGACTCAACGGGTGACAAAGAGCGTGGGTCGTCCTATCAGTCGCCTGGATCGCCGCTATCTCGTCCGTGGCAACCACTTCGCAGCGTTCTGAGGAACAGAGATATCACGACTTGTTCAATGAGCTAATCCAGTATCTAATCGCACAGTCCACGGATCTACGTGGCCACACCACAGTATCGGTGCGGGCCGCTTACTCCGATATGTCGGATAGGCAGCTCGTAGAGGCCGCGCATGACAAATATTTGAACAAACATCCCGAATACAGATACGGCTTCTCGGAAATTGACGCGAAGCACAGCCCAGGAACTGCGAGCACCCTCAAGCCAAACTTGCAGCGGGGCTTGGCGGCGTTGGGCGTGCCTTTAGCTCTATACTTGCTGGGTGTAGCAGTGGCGTGGGTGCGCGCGGGATTCAAGCGTGCATAGCAACGCCACCAACTCGGACGGCAAAAAGCGTCGCTTCTTCGTCGCGCCACTTTTTGCCGCCGGTTATGGCGAACGTTAGGCAACAAAAACTTAGGATTACGTCATCATGGACTTCAAGTGGTCTGATTCGGAGAAAAAAGTCGCAAGGCGAGCCTTTGATAAAGCGCTCGAGAAGGAATGCGCTTCAATCATGGCCAAGTTCAAAGATATGGCCGCGAAGGTGGAAAAACCCGAAGACCTTTGGGCGGTTCACGACTACCTCACCAAGCAACGAAGAGCGATTGATGAAAAATACGATTACCGCTATTCGCAACTGATCTTTGTATTTGCAAGGTTACTGGGCGAGAAGTGGATCGATGAAAAAGACCTACACGGTCTGAGTGCAGAGAAGCTTCAGGCCATTCAGTACATCTTGTCCAGGTAAGCGGCTATGAAAATACAGACAGTTTTGGCCGCCAGCCCTAACTATCCAGTCAACCGGACCGCCGGCAACCGTCGTCTCTCTAGCCTGCCGCCTCGCGCGGCGTCCGGTTACTTTCGTCGTTGGGCCTGTCAAGGAAAGTGACCATGACTACTTTGTTTTCATCCTGGTCACTGTTTTCCGCGTTCTTGCTTGCGAGCGTTGTGCTCGCAGTTACGCCAGGCCCGGGCGTGTTCTACATCGTTACTCGGAGCCTCGTCCAAGGCCGCCGTTCGGGGCTGGTTTCAGTGGCTGCTGTCGCTTTTGGTAACCTTGGCAATGTATTTGCTGCATCTGTCGGTCTTGCAGCTTTGTTTGCTGTTTCCTCAGCCGCCTTCACAGTCGTCAAGTACGCAGGGGCCTTCTACCTTGTTTATCTTGGTGTGCAAATGTTGCGTGAGTCACAAGCCGAGGTTTCAACCTCCGTGCCTCAGGCAGCACCAGTTGGCCACATCTTCCGCGATGGCTTCGTTGTAGCACTGTTTAACCCAAAGACCACGGTTTTCTTCGCTGCGTTCCTGCCCCAGTTCTTGAGCCCGGAGGCATCGCCGATGTTTCAAACTATGGCGCTCGGTTCGATCTTCGTTGCAATTGCCGCAGTCACGGACAGCACCTATGCCTTAGCGGCCGGTGCAGTCGCACCCGCGTTGACGCGCGCTCGTGGCGCCCGTCGTATCGGTTGTTGGCTTGGGGGTGGGGCGTTTATTGGCCTCGGCGTTTTCACCGCGCTGGCGGGGTCTCGCAGTGCCAAATAGGCCCAACATGGCGTTCGAGAGGGACGCGCCAAACGCGGCGCGCCACTCAACTTTACGTTAGGCGTCATGCCCGAAATCAGAGGTAATTAAAAATGCACATCGCCATACTCACCTTCCAAGGCTTCAACGAGCTCGACTCTCTCGTGGCGCTTGGCGTGCTCAATCGAATCAAGAAACCAGATTGGCGCGTCACGCTCTGCTGTCCGGAGAGCGCTGTCACTTCAATGAACGGCGTGACCGTGCATGGGCAGTCAACCCTTGCGGAAGCAACTTCCGCTGACGCTGTCATTGTCGGCAGCGGCATCAAAACGAGAGAGATCGTAAATGACTCAGCCATCATGTCGGCTCTGCGCTTGGATCCCGCACACCAGCTTATCGGAGCGCAATGCTCCGGCACGCTCATCCTTGCCAAGCTTGGCATACTCGCCAACGTTCCTGCATGCACAGATCTCACAACCAAACCTTGGGTACAAGAAGCTGGGGTTGAAGTGCTGAACCAACCCTTCTACGCATCGGGCAATATCGCCACCGCCGGAGGTTGTTTCGCGTCGCAATATCTAGCCGCATGGATTATTGCCCGCGCCGAGGGCGAAGAAGCCGCCAAGGAAGCATTGCATTACGTTGCCCCGGTTGGCGAGAAGGATGAGTACGTTTCAAAAGCAATAAAAAACATCGAGCCATATATCAGTACGATGACGCCTAACAAGGCGCTGCACCGGACTCCGCTTCGCTCCGCCGGTGAGCTTTAACGTTGGAGGCCAGAGTGAAGACTACGGCTGCAGCGCTCCTAGCCCTCGCTTCGGCTGGCGGAGTTAACGTCGTCTCCTACTTCACGCTAAGGCACAATCTCTCCCTCGGCGTCTACCCCATAGATGCAGATTCGATAGGCCTGCCGCTCGCTGACGGAGTGGTCGTTTCCATCGTTATTCTGGTCTGCCTTCTTACGGCAGTCAGGGTCCCAAAGCGCGGGGTGTGGACCGTGTCATTGGGAATGATGCTTGCCATCTTGGGTGGTCTCATTGCGTCGCTGATGGCTTTCTCATGGGCCGATTCAAGACATTACCCGATCGCGATCGCTTACCTTCCGTTGGCGGCGCTGTGCGCCACCATTGTCGTCGATCGAATTCGCATCCTGGCCTCCAACAAATTGCTGCAGGCGACGCGGGAAACCCGCGCGCCTGAGCAATAGCGTTAGCCATCGTTTCATGAAACTTGAAGACCAAGCTGAGATTGTTTCCCTGATGCGAGCTGCGCGCGATAAAGCGCGCGGCTACGCTGATTTCTTCGGATGGGCGATAGATAGAGATCTAGAGGAGTGGGGCGTAGTCGTCGCCCTTGCGGAGTCAATGCATGCCGACGGCACGCTCTTCTTTTCAAAGATAAAGAGTCGCCGGCGGCCCAATGATCCTCCGGATTGTGAGGCTCTTGGGGAGAGCGGTCAGCGGCTCGCCATCGAGGTCACTGAGCTTGTTGATGGCCCTATGATCCACGAGTACAAGCGGGCACGGAAGGAGAGGAAGCTCAGCGAATGGGCTGAGTGGAACCAACAGAAGTTTATCGACGCGCTCACGTGCTGTATCACGAAGAAGGATCGGCGTTTTCCAGCGCTGAAAGACCCGCCGTACTCTGATGGTTACATGGTTGTGATACATACGGATGAACCCGGTTTGCCTCGCAACGTAGTAGAAAAGTTTCTTGATGGGCACGTCTTTCAGAAGCCCGAATACATTGATCGAGCACTGCTCCTTCTATCATATGACCCGAGCATTGAGCGGTGTCCGTACTTCGAATTAAAGTGGATGGCTAACGAGGCGCTCCAGCCGACCGCGCCGATGCGGCGCAGCGGCTGAGCTTCGTCGTTAGCCCCTGTGCGCATGGAGAAGTGACATGATGAAGCAAGCAAAGAACACGATTTGCCTTTGGTACGACGGCGACGCCAAAGAGGCGGCGCGTTTTTACGCGAAGACCTTCCCCGATTCATCAGTTGGTGCGGTACATCGCGCACCGGGGGACTTTCCATCCGGGAAGCAAGGGGATGTTTTAACGGTCGAGTTTACTGTCATGGGAATTCCCTGCCTCGGGCTTAATGGCGGACCCAACTTTAAGCACAGCGAAGCGTTCTCCTTTCAGGTCGCAACCTCTGACCAGGCAGAAACCGATCGTTACTGGAACGCGATCGTGGGCAACGGTGGCGAAGAGAGTTCGTGCGGCTGGTGCAAAGACAAATGGGGCCTCTCCTGGCAGATTACCCCACAGGCTTTGACAGAAGCGATAACCGACCCCGATCGCGCTGCTGCCAAGCGTGCGTTCGATGCAATGATGCAGATGAGAAAGATCGACATCGCGGCAATCGAAGCGGCGCGCCGTGGTTGAAGCGGGAAGTGGGCGATGGTACCTCCTGCCACATTTACGCTCTGATCGTCAGGTGGCGGCTAACAATTCGTCCAAGCGGACGTGCTGACGCGCGCCACTTAACTCAAACGTTAGCCCGCAGCCATCGCGTTCCTGCTCAAAGGACGCTCTCGGTAACTGCAAGGAGAGTTTCAGTGAAGTATCTTCTTACCTCGGCCGGTATCAAGAACACGAGCATCCACAATGCGCTGCTCGACCTGCTGGGCAAACCGATTGCCGAGTCCAGCGCCCTCTGCATTCCCACCGCGGCGTATGCCTTGCCCGGCGGTGCTGACATCGCATGGCGGCTGATCAGCGGACGAGATCCCGTCTGCCCCATGTGCGAATTGGGTTGGAAGTCCTTGGGAGTGCTGGAGCTGACCGCGCTGCCCAGCATCGATAAAGAGCATTGGGTCCCCATGGTCCAGGCAACTGACGTCCTGCTGGTGGGAGGCGGCGATCCCTTGTACCTGTGTTATTGGATGCGGCAATCAGGACTGGCAAGCCTCTTGCCGTCACTGCGCGAGACGGTTTACGTGGGACTGAGCGCCGGGAGCATGGTGATGGCCCCCAGCATCGGGGAGGACTTCGTCCGCTGGAAGCCGCCCACCGGTAGCGATGAAACATTAGGACTGGTGGATTTTTCGATGTTTCCACACCTTGATCACGAGATGCTGCCGGAGAATTCCATGGCTCACGCGGAAAAATGGGCCGCCGGCATGCGTGTGCCGGCGTACGCCATGGACGATCAGACCGCCATCAAAGTGATCGATGGCATGGTCGAGGTTGTCTCCGAAGGCCATTGGAAACGATTTACGCCCTAATGGGCGGGGTGAGAGTTGGCTGGAAGGTGATGAGGTGGCAGGCAATGCAGCCTACTCATGGTTCGCTCTTGCAGCGGGCTTCACCCGCTGCGGCACTCGGGTGAGCTCAAACTTTGGGCGCTATGCAAGGAGATCAAATGTCCGGTGAAACTACAGGTGCTGTACGTTTAATGCTTCGACTTGAGGGGCTGTGTGTTCTCCTCGCAGCGGTGCTTGCTTACTCGAAATTGGGCTTTAGCTGGGGTACGTTTGCATTGTTCTTTCTCACCCCGGACGTTTCGTTTCTAGGTTATCTCGCTGGGGCACGGGTTGGCGCCATAACCTACAATGCCGCACACTCGTATATCGGTGCGATTGCCTGTCTTCTCGTAGGGTTCCTCCTCCCTGCCCCCGTGCTTTCATGTGCGGGCATCATATGGTGCGCCCACATTGGCTTTGACCGTGCTCTAGGTTACGGGCTCAAGTATTCCGTGGGGTTTGGTTTTACCCATCTCGGCATTATCGGTCGGTTTGCCAGGCCCGCTCCTAACCCTGCATTCGAGAGGGACGCGCCAAAAACGGCGCGCCCCTCAATTTGAACGTTAGGGGCTCACGCAGAAGGAAGCCTTATGTCCAGCCGAACTGAAAAGCTCCACACAATTACTAAGCGGCTTATTCTCATGACAGCCTGCGCTCTCGTGATAGTGGTTTCGATATTCGGGCTGTCATTCCTCTTTCACCAGCGACTCATGGTGTCGTGGTTATGCTTTGGTTGCGGACTACTTGGTGGTTTTGTAAGCATCCAGCAACGCCTGAAGAAACTTGCCGATGAAGAACTTGAACTATTGTCCCGGTCATGGTTTCAGATTCTGCTAATTCCAATCTACGGTGGGATATTCTCTCTCGTTCTATACGTGGGCTTTTTAAGTGAAATCTTGAACGGACCACTCTTTCCTCATTTTGCATTCCCCCCATTTTCTGAGCCTCTACCAACAGCAGACGACCTGATCAGATTCATCAACTCTACCTATCCAGCATCAGGGCAGGATGTAGCAAAGCTTCTCTTCTGGGCATTTATTGCTGGTTTCTCAGAACGCCTCGTCCCACAGATTCTTCAGAAGAGCGAACAAGGGCTTTCCGACGAAAAGCCACACACCTAACCATTCGGTCGAGAGGGAACCTGCAAGCTGCGCTTGCAGGTTCCCTCCGCGGCTACGCCGCTCCGGCGGCCCCTCACCTCAAACGTTAGGCGGCTGCAACAACTGTCACCGCCGATATCACGCGGCGAAATATCTGCGGGTCGTTTGCGACCTTTGCCAATAGGAGCGCCCCCTCCAGCAAGGCGAATATGTTTTTCGCTCGTTGCCGGTTATCACCCGCCGGAATTTCACCTGCCTGTTCCGCGCGGATAAGCGCGGCTTCGATGAACTGGCAGTGAGAGTCGAAAATCTTCTGCAATGCCTCTCGTATTTTCTCGTCCTGGCGCGCCATCTCCTGTCCCAAGTTGCCGAAGGGGCACCCTAGAACTCCTCCCTTTTCAGCGGAGACTTGGACCTGCAATTCATGAATTCTTTCAATCAGCTCACGAAGCTGAGTCAGGCCGCTCTCCGAGCCTGAAAAGACTGGCTCAAAAATCCCAGCTCTTGCGTGTTCCCAAAAGCTTTCCATGGCCGCAACCGCAAGATCGGACTTTGAGGGAAAAAAGTGATAGAAGCTGCCTTTCTTTGCGTTCGCACGCTGGCACAACTCATCAACCCCGGTAGCTTGGAAGCTGCGTTCCCACATCAGGGCGGCGGCTGTTTGGAGCAGACGGTCACGCGTATCGAGTGATTCTGCGGGTTTCATTTTGGGTTATCCCTAATTCTTGCTGAGTCATGGTGCAACGTTACCAACAGTTGACCGGTCTGTCTACTCTGCGCTAGTCTGTACCGACCGGTCTAGTCGGAGGGCTTGCCGGCATACTCAACTACATTTTCCGGAGAAATCATGAGCATCTTCACTCAACACTCAGACGTGACCGCGCCGGCAGGTGCCGCAGAAGTTCTGGCGAAAGTCAAGGACCTCTACGGCTTCATTCCGAATCTGGGGGCCTATGTGTCCGAATCGCCTCTGGTTCTCGATGCCGTGCTGAACCTCGACGGGGCCTTCGACAAGGTTTCGCTGACGCCGCAGGAAAGGCAGGTCGTTTTGCTTACCGTCAGCACGCTAAACGGGTGCAGCTATTGCAAGACGGTACACACCGCGTTGGGACGTAGGGCCGAAGTTGATGGCGCTGTCTTGAAGGCGGTTATTGCCCTTGAGCCACTGCCCGACCGGAAGCTCAACGCGCTGCGCGACTTCACTCGCAAGGTCATGGAAGAAAAGGGATGGGTCAAAGAAGATGACGTGCAGAAATTCCTCATGTCCGGCTTTACCAAGGCTCAAGTATTTGAGGTGGTGATGGGGGTGGCCCTGAAAACGCTCACCAACTATAGCAATCACTTGGCCGGTGCCGTACCTAATCCCGAGTTCATTGCAATGGCGGAAGGCACGGCCTAACCACCGCACCGTACGTGCTGGCGCAATCGGAATACCGATTGCGCCAGCTATTCCCTAACCGAACTCAGGAGCGCCGACGATGGCTGACAAAGAATGCGCACATGCTGGTCTTCCTCCGACCGGGGTACCGTGTCCAAGCTGTAAACAAGGTACTTTGGAAGTCGCTCGGGGCCGTTTCGGTCCTATTTACAAGTGCACGTCTGAGGGGTGCGATTACTGGCTACCCGAGCGTCCAACGGGAAAAAGATGCTCGTTCATGCGCGACGGAAAGAAATGTGGTGCACTAATGGTCATGGGAACAAAAACCATCCCGGAGAGATGCAGTGACAAAACATGCCCAAATAGAAATCCGCACAAGCTGCGGGCATCCGCCTAACCGGACCGCCCGCAAGCTGCGCTTGCGGGTTCCCTCCGCCCTTCGGGCTCCGGCGGCCGGTTACCTCAAACGTTAGCCATAAATTAGCGAATCACAACGCTATTTTTCCTGCGGAAGGTCGCCTGGCTTTGCGTTCAAGAACCAGTCGGGTGGAGACCAACTTCCTGGAATGTGCTTGTTTCCCCAAAGCGCCAGCTGTTGTAGTACTGGTAGCAAATCCGCCCCCTTGCGGGTCAAAGCGTATTCGTACCTTACGGGCTTCTCTTGATAAGGACGTTTTTCGATGATTCCGTCTCCTTCAAGTTTACGCAGGCGGTTTGCGAGAATATTTGTCGGAATGCCCTCTGGAGAATCCTGAAAATCCTTGTATTTTCTTTTGCCGATCATCAAGTCCCGAACGATAACTAGGCTCCACTTGTCACCCAGCAAATCGAGCGACGCAGCGACGGGACATTGAGAACGGAATGCGGGTACGTCAACTTCTTTGCTCATATCGTTACGCTACATGAGTCACTTGCAATATGCAAGTCTACATGTCATGATTCTGTCGCTTGCACTTTGCAAGCACCCATCTAATACGGAGATAAGAACATGAACACAGAGATAAATGCCTCAGTCGACATAAAAGGCGGCTGCCTGTGTGGCGCCGTACGATATGAAGTCACCGCAGCCCCGGCCATGACGGGGTTTTGTTACTGCGAAAGTTGCCGCAAGCTCAGCGGTTCAGGACATGCCTTTCACGCGCTGGTACCGGAAGCCGCAATGAGGATCAGTGGTAACGTCCGCGGATTTGAATGGAAGGCGGATAGCGGGAACAGCGTTATCACGAGTTTCTGCCCAACCTGTGGCAGTCCCTTGTTCGGAAAGAGCTCCGGCATGCCAGGCATGGTGACATTCAGGGTGGCGAGCCTGGACTCCCCTGCAGCCATATCGCCGCAAATGGCGATTTACACGAAGCGGTTGCAGGCATGGGATCACCTTGACCCGGCACTGCCTGCCTTCCAGGAAATGCCCCCCATGCCTCAAGAGGGGTAATCCGTGATGAATACGCACCAACATTCCGGCACCGCAAGTCTTGAAGACAGAATCCGGAACTCGCTCATCGGCTTGCCGGTTTCAGAGAAGCGCATGTTTGGCGGCGTAACCTTTCTGCTAAACGGCAACATGCTGTGCTGCGCTTCAAAGAAAGGCCTGATGGTTCGCGTCGGCAAAGATGCCGAACCGCAGGCACTTGCCAATGCCATGGCAAAGCGTTGCGACGGTAGCGGTCATCCCATGCCTGGTTTCATATCGATTGAACCTGCTGGAATAAGCCAGGACAATGCTCTCGAAAGCTGGCTGCAAATGGCACTGACTTACGTTGGCACTCTACCCCCAAAGACAGAAAAATCCAAAATCAAGCCTCAACACTTTACGAGGAGAAACCAATGAAAAAGTTTATGTTCCTGCATTATGGATTTGAAAAACCCACCCCGGAAATCATGAAGGCTTGGCAGGCTTGGTTCGAGTCCATTTCAGACAAGCAAGTCGAGCAGGGTGGGTTCGCCGGTGGTCGAGAAATCTCAAAGAACGGCACCAGGGATCTACCCTGGAATATGGAGTCCATTACGGGTTACAACATCATCGAAGCAGAAAGCCTTGATGCCGCCGAAAAACTAGCCCAAAGCAATCCGTTTATTTCAAGTATTCGAATCTATGAGTTGAGGTAAGCATCACTGGCTAACAACGCCATCAACACGGACGGTGGAAAGCGGCGCTCCTTCGTCGCACCGCTTTCCACCGCCGATTATGGTGAACATTAGGCGCTTTACCCACCACAGTCGGAGATCTTAGTGAAGCAATCGCTCGGCCTCGTTTCCCTCGTTGTTCATGACTACGATGAAGCTATCGACTTCTTCGTCGGTACTCTCGGTTTCAGACTCGTTGAAGATACGTTCGTACCTGAGCAATCCAAGCGATGGGTTGTCGTCTCGCCACCTGGCGCAACAGAATGCCAACTCCTGCTCGCGCGCGCCTCAAGCCCAGACCAGGAAAGCCGCATTGGCGGCCAAACAGGTGGTCGGGTGTTCCTCTTCCTCTACACTGATGACTTCTGGCGCGACTATGAGTCCTATCGATCAAAGGGCGTCGTGTTCGTCCGTGAACCAAAGCATGAGTCGTACGGGACGGTTGCCGTGTTTCTCGATCTCTATGGCAACATGTGGGATCTTCTTCAGCCAACAGAATCACACATCAGGCTTCGCAATGGCAGCGCCTAACAATTCATTCAAGCCGATGCCGCTTCACGGCACGGCATAACTCAAGCGTTGAGGCCGTAGAAAACCCTCAACTCGAAAATTGAGCCCACGAACAATCAATCGGTTGTTTGCCCTAAAATGCTCGAAAATAGGGTCTTTCTACAGCTTCGTTAAGCGTCCAACACCAGTCGAGGTATCTAATGCCAACAGCCAGACCATTCCTCATGTTTCAGGGCGGCAGCGCGCAGGCTGCGCTTGACCTGTATTTCGCCACCTTCCCTGATTCCCGCATGGTGCGAGTCGAATACTGGACTCAAGGCGAGCCGGGTCCTGCCGGCACTATAAAGGTCGCCTTATTCACTATTTGCGGCCGCGAGTTCATGTGCTCGGATAGCCCGATAAAGCATGATTTTTCGTTCACGCCTTCGAGTTCCACTTTCGTGGAATTTGGTTCGGCAGCAGAGCTAGAGCAGGCATTTGAAACGCTGTCTGAGGGCGGCCAAGTCCTGATGCCTTTGGACAACTACGGGTTCAGCCAGCGGTTCGGCTGGGTAAATGATCGCTTCGGCGTATCTTGGCAGCTGAACCTTGCTGCCTAACACGGCACGCCAGCCGACCGTTTTGCCTCCGCTCCGCCGCGGCAAAACGTCGGCCGAGTTCAGGCGTTGGGCGGTATGAAGATCGAGCGGTTGGCCACTGCGCTGGATCCTGACTGGCTGCGCTTGCGCCTCGAGTTGTGGCCTGATGGGCGCGCAGACGAGCATCTGGACGAGATGGCCGCCTTCTTGGTAGAGCCGGAGCGCTACGCTCAGTTCATCGCCCGGTCAGCAGAGCAAGGAGCAGTTGGTTTCGCCGAAGCCTCCATCCGGACCGACCACGTGAACGGCACTAAGTCCGCGCCCGTCGCATTCCTGGAAGGTCTGTACGTGAGCCCAGGCGCCCGAAAACGAGGCGTGGCAAGAGCTTTGGTCGAGGTGGTGGCTCAGTGGGCCACTTCTAGAGGTTGCGTGGAGTTGGCTTCCGACACGCCCATCGAGAACGAGGTGAGTCAAGCCGTCCACCGCAAGCTGGGCTTCGCAGTGACGGAGCGAGTGGTGTACTTCAACAAGACGATCAAACCCACGAATGCCGCCTTGCCCGCGCGGCCGGCCGTGGAGGGTCGCGTTAGCTCGAACATTAGGCGTCCCATCAACAAGATCAGTATGTTGAGCGATGAAGACCAAATCCGCGCGCTTGTTCAAACGTGGCAGTCCGCCACCAAGGCAGGCGATATAAAGACCGTGCTTGGTCTCATGACAGACGATGTTGTCTTTCTCGTTCCTGGCCGGCCGCCTATGCGAAAGGCGGAGTTTGCGGCCCTGTCACAGGTCCCGCCCGGCAGCCCTCGTCCGAAGTTCGAGGGCACGTCGGAGATTCAGGAGGTTCAAGTTTCTGGTGACATGGCGTTCGTATGGACCAAACTTTCTGTCGCGGTCACACCGCCAGGGGCGAGCCAGGCGATAGAGCGAGTGGGGTATACGCTTACGGTCCTGCGGCGTGAGCATGGCGAGTGGCTCCTGGCCAGAGACGCAAACCTCTTGTCACCAGTTCAGCGTTCTAGCACATGACGTCCAACCGATCGCTCCAACCGACGCGCTACAGCGAGCTTTGCCCGCTTCCGCGCGCGTGTGAGCTCAAACGTTAGGCTCAAGAATATGGCGCGAAGATACCTCACCCAGTCCGAAGCAGAGTCCGCCCTGAGTAGAGGGAAAGCAATTGAGTGCTTTCTCGGCGCTTGTGTCAGAGACGGGAAGCCAGGCATTCGGTGGCTTTCTGCGCGTGTCTCTAAAGAGGGCTTCACTGTCTCAGTCTATGAGAGCGCGAATATCGGGAGCGCAGAGTTTACTGACGTTTACGAATTCGGATCGCTCGACCCGGAACTTGAGTTTGATGATCCGGTAGAAACGTTCAGCGCCGACTCCTTTTCCAAGCTTACCGCTGAGCTAGAGCGTCGGTTCTTTTGCTGCACAGAGCGCTTAGTGAACGAGTTCGTAATTCAAGATGAGTATGCAGACTATTTGGCGCAGAAGCGCTCGTAAGGTGGGGCCCAACAAGGCGCTCGAGGCGACGCCGCTAAGCTTTGCAGCTTTATCAGGCATCGTCATCGGCGCGCGTCAGCTTGGTCGTTGGGCGGCATGAACACACCGCGCGATCCATCGTCGAGCATTCGCTCGTTGTCGGGCAAATGCCTATGCGGTGCCGTCCGGTACACGGTCGAAGATAGCTTCTGCTACGCACTCAATTGCCATTGCTCGAACTGCCGCCGCGCTACTGGGGCTGCCTTCAAGCCGTTCGCGGGTATCGAGCGTGAGAAGCTCATCCTCAGCCAGGGGCCCGAATCCCTGCTCATCTTCGGAGAGGAACTTGCCCACGACGCACGGTGCGCGAAGTGCGGTTCCCTCCTTTATTCCGTGGTTCGAGAAGGTCAGTTCGTCCACGTACCGCTCGGGACGCTTTGCGATGAACCTACCATCCGTCCCTCGGCGCACATCTTCGTCGGCTCGAAGGCGCCGTGGTTCACCATCACCGACAGACTCCCTCAGCACAATGAGTTCGACTGAGAACCAAGGCGCCCGCATGCCGCCCGACCCTTCGTTGCACCCGATTCGCTACAGCGGGCTTCGCCCGCTTCCGCGAGCGGGTGAACTCAAACGTCGAGGGTGTAGAAAAACGCTCAACTCGAAAATTCAGTCCATGAACAATCAACGAGTTACAGACCCTAGAATGCGCGAAAAAGGGTTTTCCACAGCCTCGATAGGCAGAAGGAAATTATGAAGCAGCTACTCGCTGTGGTATTTGTACTGTTTACATTTCGAGCCTATGCCGTTGGTTGGGAAGAAAGCTACAAAGTAGCTGCCATATTTAAAGGCTCCGGCGTGAACGGCACGTTCGTTCTCTATGATGTCACCGCGCAACGATTAATTGGCTACGGCAAAGCTCGCGCTGAAACACGTTTTGTTCCAGCCTCAACGTTCAAGGTTCCCCACTCGCTGATCGGACTCTCAGTTGGCGCGGTAGAGAGTGTTGACGAAGTCCTGCCTTACGGTGGTCACCCACAGCCGTTCAAAACCTGGGAGAAGGATATGGGATTGCGCGATGCGATTACCCTGTCCAATGTCCCGATCTACCAGAGTTTGGCCCGACGTATCGGCTTAACGCGCATGAGCGAGAATCTTTCGCGGCTTGATTTCGGAAATGGAGAAATAGGTACTTCCATCGATACCTTTTGGCTGAATGGCCCACTCAAAATCAGTGCAGTGGAGCAAACTCGTTTTCTTGCCAAGTTGGCTCAGGGGGCATTGCCGTTCCCCCGGTCGGTTCAGAAAAGCGTTCGCGAAATCGTTCTAATGGAGCGGGGAGAAAATTGGGCGCTATATGGTAAAACGGGTTGGGAAAACGCTCCCAACCGAGGTATTGGCTGGTGGATCGGGTGGGTACAAAAAGGCGATCGTGTATATGCGTTTGCATTGAATATGGATATTCAGCAAGCAACCGATGCCAAGAAACGTGTAGAACTGGGTAAAGCGAGCCTTAAAGCGTTGGGGATACTGTGACGACAAAACAGATGCCTAACAATCGCATGCACTCGGACAGCAAAAGGCGCCACATCGCTCTGCCTTTTGCTGCCGGTGATGCACAGCATTAGGCCACGCAAGCAGGACTATGCACTGACTCGTCGCACTCATGATTCACGTGCCTGTACCGTCAGAGGCTCGTACCTGGTATCAGCGGGCGTTCCCCGAAGCGGATCAGGTTCACTCCATCTCAGGACTCCAAGCGGTTCGTGTCGGCGATGTTCAGTTGGAGTTCGTGCCCTCCGACGAGAAGGTCTCCTCTGGTCCGGCGGGTACCGTCGCCTACTGGCAAGTGCCAGAGTTCAACGCAGCGTTGGCCGCACTCCAGGATCTCGGAGCCACGCTCTACCGCGGGCCGCTGAACATAGAGAATGGTCTCGTCATATGCCAAGTCCGAGCCCCCTGGGGCAACTGCATTGGCATCAAGGGCAAGAGAAGCTAGGCGCTCGCGCGGCGGTGGACTGCTCGTCTCACGTCAAGGCTGCTTTCGCCCGAACGCGTGGCCTTACCCTTCGCCAGAGCCGATCTCCACCGGCATGGCACTTGGCCCCTCGGCTCAAACGTTGGGCGTCATCGAAGCCATGGTTAAACGGCCGTGTCGAAATTGGACAGCACCGTTCGACTACGTAAAGAGCATTTCGCTCGCTTAGGAGATCACGATGAGTAAGGTACGCGTGCTGTGTTTCAGTCTTTCCCTTGATGGATTCGCCGCCGGGCCCGAACAGAGCCTCGAAGATCCGAATGGTATCGGGGGTCTGGATGTACACGAGTGGTTTTTCCCGACCGCAACGTTTCAGCAACTGCTGTACGGCAAAGAAACGGGCACAACCGGAATAGACAACGATTTTGCGGCGCGCGGCATCCAAAACATCGGAGCGTGGATTTTGGGCCGCAATATGTTTGGCCCGGTTCGCGGCCCTTGGCCAGACGAGCACTGGAAAGGCTGGTGGGGTGAGAACCCTCCGTTTCACACACCGGTCTTTGTGCTGACGCATCATGCACGCGCGCCCATCGCGATGGCAGGCGGCACGACATTTCATTTCGTCACGGAAGGAATCCATGCGGCCCTAGAGCGCGCCAGAGCGGCGGCAGGTGGTATGGATGTGCGCCTTGGCGGGGGAGTGGCAACGGTTCAACAGTATTTGCGCGCGGGTCTAGTCGACGAACTCCATCTTGCTTTTGCGCCTGTTCTGCTAGGTTCAGGGGAGAGCTTGTTCTCCGGCATCAACATGCGCTCGCTCGGCTATCGATGCGTGGAGCATGTGGCTACCGACAAAGCAACTCACGTTGTCCTAAGAAAAACCTGAGTATCGAGATAATGCCGCCCAACAAGGCCGTCGGCTAAGCTTGGGCGTTAGCTGCAATCAAAAAGGAGACACGCCATGAAAATTACCGTTGAAACCACCGTAGCTGCACCCATCGAGGAAGTCTGGCGTGCATATACGACACCCGAGGACATCAAACAGTGGAATGCTGCATCCGATGATTGGCACACAACCGCTGCCACGGTCGATTTACGCGTTGGCGGTACCTTCTCCTCACGAATGGAGGCAAAAGACGGCAGCATGGGGTTTGATTTCGATGGCACTTATACGAATATCGTGAAGCACAAATTGATCGAGTATTCCTTCGGCGATCGCGCAGCGCAGGTAGAGTTCTCTGATAGTCCGAAAGGCATTAAAGTACGCGTAACCTTCGATAGCGAGCCAACTCATTCTATCGAACAACAGCGCGAAGGGTGGCAAGCCATTCTTAACAACTTCACTCGCCATGTTGAGGCAAGCAGGTAGTTTCTCGCGGCGCCAATCGCCGCCGACAACCCGTTTCGACACCGACTCGCAAAAGGGGCCGCCTCCCGCCCCTTTTGCTCGCGGGTTAACGCGCACGTTGACGCTGTAGAAAAACGCTCAACTCGAAAATTCAGTCCATGAATAATCAACGAGTTACAGACACTATTAATCAGGCCCGTAAATACCCTCCTGGTATTTCGGGCCGCCGCCCAGGCCGGTACACGCCCGGCCTGGGCTCACGCGGCTTATCGCCGCGCCGGGGCATCCCTGCCCCGGATTAACCCGGCCTATATTTATAGGCCGGGTTAATAAAATGCTCGAAAATAGGGTTTTTCTATACCCTCGTTACACTTTGAGATCGTGTATGAGGAAAGTCGCCTTTTTTGGGATATTGCTGCTGCTTTTCGGTAGGAATGCGGTAGCGGGGTGGTATCAGGTCACTAATTACATCGGCAAAATTGGTACGTACCCCATCCATTTTTCACTTCAGGAATACGACTTTGGCAGTGGCCTAACCTTCCACGGGAGCTACTACTATGACAAGAACATTATTCCGATTCCGATCTACGGCAAACGCGATAGCTCAGGCACTATTGAGCTTTGCGAAATTCATGACGAGACTGAATTTGATCGCATTATTGTCCAAGGTTCCCGATCTGGATTTGACACATCATCTTGCCAATTCAAGCTGAGCGCAGATGAGACTGGTGCTCAGGGAACATGGGTCAGTGGCGGAAAGAGCTACGATGTGAGCCTGCACCGAAACACTATTTTGGATGACAAGACCGGCGCGGGATTGACGAAAGGCAATATAGAAATCCCATTTTGGGGGCAAACCAAGAATCACGCATTCATTGGTGTTTATGAAGGTACCGAGTCCGGCGTGATTTTCAAAACGATCAAAGTGATAGACAAGCACACCCGAACCGTAACTCAGGAGTTTAATCCGCAAGACCACGACTGTTCATTCGGGTTCATCATGACTCCTATATACATGAATGTCGGGAGCTATAAATCTAAGGTAGAACAAATAACCCTTAGTTGTGACAGAAAAGACAGTGATTTTGCTTTTTACGTCTTCAATCAGAAATCCAAACAATTTGTATTTTCGCAGACGAGGTAATCCAACTTCCGGTCCCAGCTGCCCGGCAAAAGCCGCGTGGTTTCGGTGTTACGAGTCACTGTTTGGGCGGCCGCTTTTGTGGTCGGATGAGTAATTCTTTAAGTCTGCCATGAAGAGATTGCTTGTGCTCTGTCTCCTCGGATCGCCGGCGAGCTTCTACGCCGCGGACTTTTGTGAACGCGATACAACAATCGATCCGGAGTTTCCTGCCGGTCTCGGTGGTTCCTACGAAATCGTCGGGAAGGACCCTCTTACGGGATCCGCCTGAGTAATGGTCAAATGTTGTGTACGGGGGTGGGCTCAGGCGGCGACTTTCTCGACGTCTTCCTGAACTCCATCCTTGAACACGACTCCCTCGATGACTTGGGCTAAACGGGGGATTCCATTCAGTTT
>Ga0268296_1053_pt1 | contig 71810 bp, 56 predicted proteins | sample MetYM1_FD_191345 | JGI IMG/M metagenome (GOLD analysis project Ga0268296, IMG submission 191345) | Soil microbial communities from Anza Borrego Desert, Southern California, United States - Methylocaldum Y-M1 | ecosystem: Environmental > Terrestrial > Soil > Desert | place: USA: California... | reverse complement strand
CTGGCTGACCATCAAGAATCAGGAACAGAGCGTTGCCGAGGACGTGAGACGCATCCGTAATCACACCCTGGTGCCGAAGAACATTCCGATCTACGGTTTCATCTACGACGTAAGATCGGGCAAGCTGGTGGAGGTGCCGGCGGCCATGGCCGCTGGACGTCCGCTATAAGGCGTTCCGGGATGGTCTGAGGCAAAGCCGGCTTCAGCCGGCTTTGCAATTTTCGAGCGCGGCTCGCTGATGAGCCAATAATTCTGCGATTCCTTTGCCGGCCAAATCGAGCATGGTGTTGAGTTCATCGCGTCGGAAGGCATGACCTTCCGCCGTGCCTTGGACCTCCACATAGGCGCCGGCCTCGTTCATGACCACGTTCATGTCGGTCTCTGCCTCGCAGTCCTCGCGGTAGTCCAAGTCCAGCACCGGCACGCCCTTGTAGATGCCGACCGACACCGAAGCGATTTGGCCGTGGATAGGATTGATCCGGAGCTTTCTTTGTTTCATCAGATTGCCTACAGCCAGGGACAAGGCCACATAGCCCCCGGTAATCGAGGCCGTTCGGGTACCGCCGTCCGCTTGGATCACGTCGCAGTCGATGGTGATGGTCCGCTCGCCAAGAGCTTCCAGGTTCAGCGCCGCCCGCAGGGAACGTCCGATGAGCCGCTGGATTTCCATGGTGCGGCCGCCCTGTTTGCCTCTGGCTGCCTCCCTTCCCATCCGCTCATGCGTGGAGCGCGGCAACATGCCGTATTCCGCTGTAATCCACCCGCTGCCCTTACCTTTGAGGAAAGGCGGTACTTTTTCTTCGATGCTGGCCGTGCAGATCACGCGGGTATCGCCGAATTCGACGAGCACCGAGCCTTCCGCGTGTTTCGTATAATTGCAGGTCAATGCGATCTCTCGCAGTTCATCCGGCTGGCGTCCGCTCGGTCTCATGGTATTGCTCGCTCTTCGAAAATCGGGGCAGTATACCCGAATTCAACTGCCCTCGCTTTTTACCGGCGATCCATAACAGAAGTCACGATAATCGCTCATGAATGCTAAACGGTTCTTATATTTGTTCGGTTTCGCGTTGTTGTTCGTCATTGCGCCCGCCGCTTATCAGATCGACAGGATTGCCCAGTCGCTACCGGTCATGGACGGCGAGGCGGGGCTGCCAGGACTCTCCGAAAAGGCCGAGGTGGAAGCGGATGAGTTCGGAATTCCTTCGGTGCGGGCGGAAACGCGGGAGGATGCATTCCGTGTGTTGGGGTATCTCCATGCGCGCGACCGGCTTTTCCAAATGGACCTGATGAGGCGCAAGACGGCCGGACGATTGGCGGAAGTTTTCGGCGCGAAAGCGTTGCTCCTCGATAAACGGCAAAGAGCTTACCAGTTTCAGCGCGCGGCCGAGGATGCTGTGAACCGGATGCCGGCGGATCAACGCAAGGTCTTGCAAGCCTACACGGATGGCGTGAATGCGTTCATCTCCCGGGCTAAGGCCTTGTCGTTCGAGTTCCGCGTCCTGGCTTATCATCCCGATGCCTGGCGGCTGGAGGACAGCATGCTGGTCGCGCTGGGCATGTTTCAAACGTTGAACGGACATGACAAGGACGAGCGAACCCTTACGCTGATGGATCGTCTCCTTCCTGCCGAGGTGACCGCTTTCCTGACTCCCGACACCGATCCCTACGTTACCGTTCTCTTGGGCGGTGGCGATTCGCACCGGCCGGCGCGCCCGGTTCCGGTGAAATCGATCGCGAGCTTGATCGAGGAGGTCGGAGACCAGAAGCTCGGCAGCGTCATCGAGCCGGAAGCGCCCAGCATCGGTTCGAACAACTGGGCGGTGGGCGGAACCAAAACCAAGGACGGGCGCGCCATTGTGGCCAACGACATGCACTTGGGACTTTCGGTGCCGAATATTTGGTATCGTGCCCGGCTGCTCTACGGAGACGTGGATTTGTCGGGTGTCACTCTGCCGGGAGTGCCGCTGGTCGTAGTCGGCAGCAACCGTCATGTGGTTTGGGGATTTACCAATGTAGACGCCGACTTGCTGGATTTGGTGCGGGTCGAACTGGATCCCGCCGATCCCGGCCGATACCGGACGCCGGAAGGCTGGCGTCGGTTCGAGACCCGGACCGAGACCATAGTCGTTAAGGATGGCAGTGCCGAGCCCCTCGAGCTGAAGAGCACGGTTTGGGGGCCGCTCGCACCGGAGCCGCTGCTCGGCCAGCCTGTGGCGGTCCGTTGGACTGCGCTGGACCCGCGAGCCGTGAATCTGGGATTACTGGGGATGGACCGCGTCAAAACCCTGAATGAGGCCATGGCAGTCGTGAACCGCGCCGGCGCGCCGCCCCAGAATGTCGTTCTGGCGGACGATGCGGGGCACATCGCCTGGACTTACATGGGCTTTTTCCCGAGGCGGGTGGGCTTCGACGGGAGCGTCAGCGTTTCCTGGGCAAACGGTAGCGCCCGCTGGGACGGATTCATTCCGCCCGAAGAACTGCCGCGGGTCGTCGATCCCGCCGAAGGGTTTCTCGCAACCGCCAACAATCGTACTTTGGGTAAGGAATATCCTTACGTGATCGGCCACAATTTCTCCTACAGCTATCGCGCCTACCGAATCGCCGAGAAGCTTAAGGGGATGCCTCGGGTTTCGGAACAGGATATGCTGGCCTTGCAGCTCGATACGGTCAGCGAGTTTTACGAGTTCTATCGCCGCTTGGCCTTGTCCGTGCTGAACGGTGAGCCAGAAGACGCAGTTCTGGCGGAGGCGAAGCGCTCGATCGAACGCTGGAACGGCCGGCTCGATGCCGATAGCATCGGTATAGGGCTATTGGTCGAGTGGCGGCGAAATCTCGCAAAAGCCGTGTTCGCTCCTCTGGTGAGTCGGTGCGCGGCGGCCGATCCGAATTTCGCCTATGCCTGGCGCGAGCAGGAAACGCCGCTTCGTACGCTGCTCACGGAACAGGTTCCGGAAACGCTGCCGGATCGGCAATATGCCGATTGGCGCAGTTTTTTGATCGAGACGCTCCGCCGCAGTGCCGAAGAGGCCAAGCAGCGGAACGGCGTCGACCGATTGGAGAATTTGGCATGGGGTGAGATCAACCGGGTCCATTTGAGCCATCCGTTCAGTCAGACGTTCACACTCGCCGGCTGGGTTCTGGATATGCCCGAGGAGCCCGCGAGCGGCTGCGGCAGCTTCTGCGTGCGAGTGCTGTTTGACGGCCACGGCGCCAGCGAGCGCATGGCGGTGTCGCCGAATCATCCCGAGGACGGCATTCTCCATATGCCGGGCGGCCAATCCGGGCACCCGTTCTCGGTGCATTACCGCGACCAGCAGCAAGCCTGGCTCAAAGGCGTTGCTTTGCCTTTCCTGCCGGGTGCGGCCAAACATCATTTGACGCTGATTCCCGAATAATCCGGCCTGCACCGGGCAATGCCGTTAAGTTAGGTCCTACTTCGTCATTCTTCGTCGGAATCTAGAAGCCACGGAGGGCATTGGCCTGAATCACATCCTTGTGCCCTGGATGCCGGCATGACAGCTTAACTGAACGGCATTGCTGCACTAGGGAGGACGTTATGAGCGACGAATACCTCGAAATCGCGATCCGTTTAGGGAGCGCATGGACGGCCGGCGCCCTTATCGGACTCGAACGTACCTTTCACGGTCGTCCGGCCGGATTTCGCACGCATGCTCTGGTCTGTCTGGCTTCAGCGCTACTGATGTTGCTGACCGGCTACCAGAGGCTGTGGTTGAAGGGTGTTCCGCTGGACACGATTCAGACCGATCCGACGCGCATGGCCCAAGGCATCATGACGGGCATCGGCTTTCTGGGGGCCGGGGTGATCTTCAAGGAAAGGCTCACCATCCGCGGCCTGACCACGGCCGCATCCATCTGGATGACTGCCGCCCTCGGCATTCTTTACGGCATAGGCTTCTATTACCCCGCGATTCTGGTTACGGGTGCGGTCTTGGGTACTCTGGCTCTGTTCCGATTGATCGAGTACTGGATACCGAGCCAACAATACGCCCAGCTGAGGCTGCGGTATTCGAGGGATTCGGCGCCCGATGAATCGTCCGTCTGTGCGTTGATCGTTCAATACAAGGCGCGCATCGCGGGCATGAGCTACCGTCTTGTCGACAGCGGCAAAGCCTTCGAGTACTGCATGGTCATCCGCACTTACGATCTGGTCCATTTCAGCCGGCTTGCCGATAGGCTACGGCAAGAAACCGACCTTCTTGAGTTCAGCATTTCACCGGTGGGGGATTAGCCCCCATTTATCCCGTCAAATCTGGCGAGTGGTCGAGATATGTTGAACTTGCCGCGTCATGCAAGTGATCTCAACCTTGAACATCGCGTCAACTCTCGTGGGCGGTTCGCAAGTGCGCGTTTCGGGCACGCTACGATCGATTTCGCGACGCCCCTTGGTGGAGGCGTCGCTCTGATCCGGCTCAAATTGGATGAGATATAGAATCGGCCGAATCCGATCGGCCAATCGATATGGGCTGCACTATGAAGCGGATCGTGGGACGCTCATTCCTGGACCGCGATTCCCAAATTTTCCCCGACCCAATGGCTTCTGATCTGATGTTTGTACATCAAACGATAGAGTGTCATGCGCGACACCGCCAATTGCCGCGCCGCACGAGAAATATTGTTTTCCGTGGCTTGCAGCGTAAGCTGGATAATTTCCTTTTCGGTTTGGTCTTTGGCTTCTTCCAGGGTCATAGGATGGTCGAATACTCTGCCAAAGCTCGGATGGAAGTCGTTCAAGCCCAGGTCCGCCGAGTTGATCAAAGGGCCTTCGCACATGACCTTGGCCCGTTTGATCCGGTTGATCAACTCGCGAATATTGCCGGGCCACTCGTAACGACGCATCGCTTTCAATGCTTCGGGCTCAAAGCCTTGGGCGGAATCGCCGTCGCCGTTGGCGAACACGCGAAGATAGTGCTTGGCGAGAAGTTCGATATCGTCCTGACGCTCGCGCAGCGGCGGAACGTTTACGGTCAAAGCCTTGAGCCGCCGGTAGAGATCGTCCCGGAAGCGGCCGTCCATTACCGTTTGTTCCAGGTCGGTTTGAGCGGTGGCGATGATCCGGACGTCGATCGGCGTTTTCGCGGTGTCGCTACCTGACGGGGTGGTCCCTTCCCGGAGAAAGTTGAGCAATTCGGTTTGAAGGTCTTCGGTCAGATTGCCGACTTCATCCAAGAGCAGCGTGCCTCCCGCCGCAGCTTCCAGACGGCTCTTGCCCGGTTCGTGGATGCGGTCATGCCGTTCTTTGTCGTGCCCGAACAGCTCCGATCGAATGACTTCCGGCGGCAATCCATCGCAGCTCACCTTGACAAAGGGGTTGTCGCATCGAGTAGAGGCTCGATGTATGGCGAGAGCGGTCGATTCTTTTCCGGTGCCGCTCTCGCCGATGATCAATACCGGCGCCTCGATGGCGGCGACTTTCTTGATGGTTCGGAATAGCCTGAGGCTTGCCGGGCTGCATCCGATCAGCTCCTCGCGATTTCTATGGATCGAGGAGGCTGCGGTGCGTTCCAAGATATCCGCCATGCCCAGAGCATGGCCGAGCGTCAATTGCAGGCGCCCGGTATCCAAAGGCAGGGTGTGATAATCGTAAAAGTAGCGAGAAATCAGCTCGCATAGGTCCGGTCTGTTCAAGGTCTCAGCCGCCAGCAAGCCGATCCATTCCATGGAGCGGCGTGCGGTGAAAAGATTCTTGATCGGGGATAAGTCGTTTGGCAGGTCGGAACCGAAGAAAACCATTCCAACCTTGAAACGATGATGATCGATGAGATTCTTGGCCTCGTTCAGATCGCCAGTGGAAAAGATAGTCCATTCGAGAGACCGCAGGGGATCGAGCGATTCGTTCCGAGCGGCCGAAAAATTGAAGCACAGTACCTTGCGCATATCCATATGTTGTCCTTCCTGGTTCACAAGTCTAGGAACTGCCGAGGATGTTGGATTCTTGGAATCCATAAGTCGGATGCCTGTCACCGGTTGTTGTATAGGGTTGCGGTGATTACGATGGCTTCAAGGAGCGGATCGAGGCCGCGGCCTAAAAACCCACCGGTCGGCATCATATAATCTCAGGCTACATGAGCCGGCGCAAGAACCCGACGACGGATAGCGCCGTTCTCGATCATGCGAGCGGAGCAAGCGACGGCACTTCCCTGTGCCGAAGTTAGAGGGCAGTCAGCTCAGGCCGCTTTGCGGAAGACGATCTCTCCGTCCTCCACGTCCGCGCTGACGGTATCGCCGGCGGCGATCTTGCCGGCCAGGATATCCTGCGCCAAGGGGTTCTCGAGTTGGTGCTGAATGGCGCGCTTCAGCGGGCGTGCGCCGTAGACCGGATCGAACCCGGCCTCTCCGAGTTTGTCCAGCGCGGCTTCGCTGACTTCGAGCGCGATATCGCGGTCGGCCAGGCGGTTTTGCAGGTAGCCGATCTGGATGCGGCTGATGGCGCGGATTTGCTCTTTGATCAGCGGGTGGAAGACCACCACTTCATCGATACGGTTGATGAATTCCGGTCTGAAGTAGTGGGTGACCACTTCCATGACCGCCGCCTTCATCCGCTGATAATTTTCCTCGCCGGCCAGCTCCTGAATACGGTCGGAGCCCAGGTTCGAGGTCATCACGATAACGGTGTTGCGGAAGTCCACGGTGCGGCCGTGGCCGTCGGTGAGCCGTCCGTCGTCGAGCACTTGCAACAGTATGTTGAACACCTCGGGGTGGGCCTTTTCCACCTCGTCCAGCAGGATCACCGAGTAGGGTCTGCGGCGCACCGCCTCGGTCAGATAGCCGCCTTCCTCGTAACCGACATAACCCGGCGGCGCCCCGATCAGGCGGGCCACCGAGTGCTTCTCCATGAATTCCGACATGTCGATCCGGACCATGGCTTCCTCGGTGTCGAACAGAAACTCGGCCAAGGCTTTGCACAGCTCGGTTTTGCCCACTCCGGTCGGCCCCAGGAACAGGAAGGAGCCGTTGGGGCGGCGCGGATCGGCGAGACCGGCGCGTGAGCGGCGGATGGCATCCGACACCGCTTTGATGGCCTCCTGTTGGCCCACGACTCGCCGGGCCAGGTTTTCCTCCATGTGGAGCAGCTTTTCCCGCTCACCCTCGAGCATTTTCGATACCGGAATGCCGGTCCACTTGGAGACCACTTCGGCGATTTCCTCGTCGGTGACCTTGTTGCGCATCAGCTTGGTTTCCTGCATCTCGGCCTGTGTGGCGAGATCCAGCTCCTTTTGCAGCTTGGGAATCTCGCCGTATTGCAGCTCCGACATGCGGGCGAGATCGCCGTTGCGCCGTGCCGCGTCCAGGTCCAGCCGAGCCCGTTCCAGCTTTTCCTTGATGGCGGCCGTGCCTTGCAGCGCGGCCTTTTCGGATTTCCAGATCTCTTCCAGTTCAGCGTATTCCCGTTCCAGTTCGGAGATGTGGTCTTGGAGTGTTTCCAGCCGTTTTCGCGAGGCTTCGTCGGTTTCCTTCTTCAAGGCCTCGCGCTCGATCTTGAGCTGGATCAGGCGGCGATCCAGACGGTCCATTTCTTCCGGTTTGGAATCGATTTCCATGCGGATGCGGCTGGCGGCCTCGTCCACCAGGTCGATGGCCTTGTCCGGCAGATTGCGGTCGGTGATATAGCGATGCGACAGGGTCGCCGCCGCCACGATCGCGGGGTCGGTGATGGTGACGCCATGATGTACCTCGTATTTTTCCTTGAGCCCGCGCAGGATGGCGATGGTGTCCTCGACGCTGGGCTCGTCCACCAGCACTTTCTGGAAGCGCCGCTCCAGAGCCGCGTCCTTCTCGATATACTGGCGGTACTCGTCCAAGGTCGTGGCGCCTATGCAATGCAGTTCGCCCCGAGCCAAAGCGGGCTTCAGCATATTGCCGGCGTCGATGGCACCTTCAGCCCGCCCCGCGCCGACCAGGGTGTGCAGCTCGTCGATGAAGAGGATGATCCTGCCTTCCTGTTTCGCGATATCGTTCAGCAGCGCCTTCATCCGCTCCTCGAATTCGCCACGGAACTTGGTGCCGGCGATCAGGGCGGCCATGTCCAAAGCCAGCAGGCGCTTGCCTTTGACGCCTTCCGGCACTTCGCCGTTGACGATGCGCTGCGCCAGGCCTTCGACAATGGCGGTTTTGCCGACGCCGGGCTCGCCGATCAAGACCGGATTATTCTTGGTGCGGCGCTGCAGAACCTGGATGGTGCGGCGGATTTCATCATCGCGCCCGATCACCGGATCGAGCTTGCCCTGTTCGGCGCGCGCGGTCAGATCGATGGTGAATTTCTGAAGCGCCTGGCGTTGCTCTTCCACGTTGGCGTCGTCCGCCTTCTGGCCGCCCCGGATCTGTTCGATGGCTTGCTCCAGTTTGTTCCGGTCCAGTCCCGCTTTCCTGAGCAAATCGCTGAGCTGGCCACGGTCTTCGATGGCCGCCAGCACGAAGATTTCGCTGGTGATGAACGTGTCGCCGCGTTTTTGCGCCAGCTTATCGGTGAGGTTCAACAACCGGCCCAGTTCGTTCGAGATCTGTACGTCTCCGCCGATACCTTCTACGCGGGGGATGCGGTGGAGCGCTTCTTCCAGAGAGGTACGGAGCTGATTGACGTTGACGCCGCATTGCGAGACCAGGGGCCGCACGGTGCCGCCTTCCTGATCGAGCAGCGCCGCCATGACGTGAATCGGCTCGATGAACTGATGGTCGTGCCCCAAAGCCAGGCTCTGCGCTTCGGCCAGGGCTGCTTGGAATTTACTGGTCAGTTTGTCCATTCGCATTGGAAAAATGCCTTTATGTTGCTTAATCGAGATGACTCAATAGATTGGGGTGCCGTACCCGCTTTTCAAGCGAAGCCGGCGATGCAGTCGCTCGTTATTGATCCTCTATAGGAAGGCATTGTAGTGAAGTTCCAGCCTTAAAAGCCGCTTTGACGTGCGTCGGAGCTTTGTAATACGATCACCTTCCATTTTCACTTTTATGCGCGGAACTCCCATGCAGGATGCAGTGCCCTTCGCGGCAATCAGCCGCTTCCGGTTTTCCGAACCCGAGGTCCTCTCCGGACAATTGCCCAACGGAACCCTCTCTCGTCTCCTAACGGAAAAGTAGGCCGTCGTGATGGAGACGACGGCTTTAAGCAATAGAAGTTTTCCAGGCGTCGGCATGAGTTTTCTCGCCGGCCTTCTGAGCGCCTCGATTTACGGCTTCGGAATCTCCCTCCTGCTCGGGTTCGGTATCCATAAGATTTTTCTGTACTTGTGCGCCGCTGTCGTCATCTGTCTGGCGCTGTTGTCCCGCAGCGGCTTCCCAATCGATCGGCCGATGGCCGCTTTGCTGTCCCTCGTTGTTTTGCTGACCGGACAAGGCTATCTCATGGCGTCCGCCAACGAGACCGACTTTCGCTTTTTGGAGCATCTATCCTGGCCGGTGGCGGCGGTTGCCGGTGTGGTGATGCTGCCCGAGCGATTCGGCAGCCGCTGGCAATTGACCCATAAGCCGATTATCGCCGTGCTGGCTGTGTTCTACGTTGTCGCCCAGTGGATCGGCTTTGCGATTTTTCCCGATAAGTTCGGGCTGTTCGCCAATCCTCATTTCTTGGCGCTGTACTGCTTGCTGACGCTGCCGATCCTGTTCTATTTTTCGATCGCGAACGGCGGAGGACAACGGTGGCTGTTCATCTTGGCGTTGCTCGGCGATGCGCTGTTGCTGTTGAAGACCCAGTCCAGGCCGGGTTTTCTGGCTCTGCTGGCCGGCTCGCTGGTGATCGTCCCGTTCGTAGCGGTCAGGTACCGGTGGATGACGTTCGCGGCGGTGCTGATTATTCCCGGCTTGCTGTACGCATCGGGAATTTATGGATTCGACGACAGGATGGACGATTTCTTCGGTGATTTGCGCAAGGAAGAACGGGTGGCCATTTGGACGGAGACTGCCGAAATGCAGTCGGCGAGTTCGGTTCGAGAATGGATTTTCGGGCATGGATTCGGGCAGTTCTACCGCGATTATCAGGGGGTTTCCAGCTTTCATTCGGTGGTCGATTTCTCCTTTCCGCACAATTTTTTGCTGGAACTGCTGTATAGTCACGGGTTGATTGGGCTTATTGTTGTAATCGTCGGCTATGGGCTATTTTTCGCGAAGCTCTGGGTCCATACGGCGACTGCCGATAATGATACACGCAGGCAGATAGGCCTCCTTTTGATTGTCGTGACGACGGTCCATTTTGCGCATGCCTTTCTTACGCTGCCTTTTTTCTCCCGATCGACGCTCTATCCGTTGAGCTTGATTGTGGGGGGCGGTTTTCGTTTTTTTAAAGCTTCTCATGGCTCAGCCTGATTTTCCGCCGGTGGGCGTGATTATTCCCAATTTCAACGGAGTGCATTTATTGCGCCGCAATCTGCCGTCCGTGATACGGGCCGCCGCAGCTTATCCCGGCACCTGCTCGATCATCGTGGTGGATGACGGATCGGTGGACGGAAGTGCCGAGATGCTCCGGACCGAGTTCCCTTCGGTTCGCGTTGTCGTCCATGAAGCCAATCGCGGTTTCGCCGAAGCGATCCATTCGGGGGTCGATGCCGCCGACGCGGAATTCCTGATTTTTCTGAATTCCGATGTGCGGCCGCAGGAGGACTTCATGGCGCCGTTGATCCGGCATCTGGAAAAGCCCGAGGTCTTCTCCGTATCGCCCCTGGTTCTGGACGAGGACGGACGGGTGAGCCCGGTTTCGTGGCGGTGTTTCCGAATAAAACGGGGCCGGCTTAGGTCGGTGCGCTGGCGCTTCGACGACCTGAAGTCCGCTGCGCCGACGGAGAGCTTATTTGCCTCCGGAGGCTCCGTCGCTCTGCGAAAATCGATGTTTGTGGCGCTGGGCGGCTATTTGCCGCTTTACAAGCCGTTCTATTCCGAAGACTTCGACTTGGGTTTGCGCGCCTGGAAACGCGGGTGGCGAACGCTCTTGGAGCCGGCCAGTCGGGTGGTGCATGAAAAAAAAGGTTCGATTTCGGAAAACGTGGCCGCCGATCGAGTCAGAAAGACGCGGGTGTGCAATCGATTCTTGCTCGAATGGACACATATGCCGGGGAAGGACTTGATGCTCTATCTCTTGCCGGGCTATCTGTTCCAGTTGATCGGACGCTTGCTAAGACTCGATCTGGTATACGTCAGAGGCTTTTTTGCCGCACTGCGCCGCCTTCCGGAAGCGCTTCGAGTACGAGCCGAGATCCGGAAGCACCAAGTCCTGGATTTTTGGCGTATCGTCGACGCCGTCGAGCGGAGTTTTGGCCTGAAGGCTTGATTATTAACGTGTTCGTGAAATTACGGAGACCCTATGGTTAGGGACAGGCCGATGTTTACCGTCTTTATTCCCACCTATAATCGCGCGGGCTTGTTGACTAGGGCTTTGTCCAGCATCGAGGCCCAGACCTATCGGAACTTCGAGGTCGTCATCGTCGACGACGGATCGACCGATGACACTGCCGCCGTCGTGGCTCGTTGGAAAGCGGGCGTCGAATTCCCAGTCATTTATGTCAAACAGAGCAATCAGGGCAAGCACGCCGCTCACAACAAAGGCGTGGAATTGGCCAGGGGGCGGCTTTTTTTCAATCTCGACTCGGACGACCGTCTCTTACCCGATACCTTGGAGCGTATCCGGCGTCATTGGGAGTCCATCCCCGAAAGTGAGCGTGGACGTTTCGCCGGTGTCGAAGGTCTGGTGGAGAGTATGGACGGGAAGCGGTCGCTGACCATTCCTTATCCCCATAATCCGCTGGATGCAAGCTTTCTGGACGTGCGCTATCGCCTGGGCGTGGGCGGCGACAAAAAACATGCGATTCGGACCGATGTCGCGCGCCGGTTTCCGTATCCGGTCTTTACCGGCGAAAGGCATATCCGGCCCTCGCTGACCTGGAAACGGATTTCGCACCATTATGTCTTTCGTTGTGTCAACGAACCTTTCCAGCAGGTGGAGTACCTGGCCGATGGTCTGTCTTCCGACCGATTTCGTCTGCGCATGCGCAACCCGCGCGGATTCCAGCTTTACTATCTGGAAGACGTAACCGAGCACCGGGCATGGCTCAGCCGCCGCCAACGGCGGCGCAGCATGGTCGATTTCATCCGTTTTTCCTTTCATGCCGGTGCCGGTCTTCTCAAGCAGGGAAGGCTGACCCGCTATGATCCCTTATGGCTGGCGCTGGTGCCTGCCGGATTCGGCCGCTGGCTGGTGGATCTCTACCGGCTGCGCTTCAAAAAGGGATACAAGCCGAATCGGAAAGAAACGCGCAACTGATGCGGGCGCTCTTAAGAGGTGTGAGAAGTCGTAGGTCGGCAATCCCTTGCCGACCAAGGCGTCGGAAAAGGATTTCCGACCTACAGCTACACCTTCGCAACGCGGCCATCGAGCCGCGCAGTAGCTTCTCACACACCCTCTTACAGCCACTCCGCGCGTTTCAGGCGTCTATACAGCCAAACGCAGCCGATCAAGGTTCCCGCCAAAGCGGCGGGATAGCCGAATCGGAAATCGAGCTCGGGCATGAACTTGAAGTTCATGCCGTACATGCTGAACACCATGGTCGGCAACGCCAAAATGGCGCCCCATCCGGCCAAGCGTTTGACGACTTCATTCTGCCGGACCGTGATCAGCGCCAGGTTTGCTTGCATGGCATCCGACAGGGTTTCACGCATGGTGTCGGTGGCGCGGATGATGCGGTGCACGTGGTCGTGTACGTCGCGGAAATAAACGCGCAATTCCTTGGAGACAACATCGGGGTGAAGCCGCATCAGTGCATTGCAGACGTCCAGCAAAGGCATCGCGGCATTGCGCAGCCGCAGCAGGCAGCGTTTGAGATCGTACAGGCGTTCCATCGCATCGCGATGCAAGCGGTTTTCAAAGATGTCTTCTTCCAGTTTTTCGAGCAGCGATTGGTAATGTTCGACGACCGGCATGAAGTTGTCGACGATGAGGTCGAGGACTGCATAAAGCGCGAATCCGGAGCCTTTGGCCAGGAGTTGCGGCATGCTCTCGCAACGGACTCGGGCACGGCCGTAGCCTAGCGACGATTGGTGACGGATCGATATCAAAAATTGCTTGCCGACGAACAGATGCGTTTCGCCGAAATGAACCTTGCCGTCCTGAAGCTCTACAGTGTGCAAGACCACGAACAATGATCCTTTGTATTCTTCCAATTTCGGCCGTTGATGTGCGGAGCGGGCATCTTCCACCGCGAGTTCGTGCAGGCCGAACTCTTCCTGGAGTTGCAGCAACTCGTTCGGATCGGGTTCGGTCAAGCCAACCCATACGAAGGTATCCGGTTCCGCAAGCAGCTCACTGATGTTTTCGACGCTGACGTCTCCGATTCGCTGGCCGTTGCGATAGGCGGCGCATCTGATATACACGATTAATCCTTTTCAGCCCCGAGCGGGACAATTGGTCATGGTTTTTGTACGTATTAGTTACATATAATACGATCAGTCGAATGGATGATTTCCCTTGATAGGTTTTTGATGGTCGATGCAAAGCGCTTGATGGGTGCCACGCGAACGGGCGGTGTTCTCCGCGGCGCATCTGTTGCGGCCGTACTGGCTTTGGGCGTTACGTTTTATTTTACCCCGCTGAAAAGCTGGCTGGATCAAGGCTTGATGCTCAAAGCCGAGTTGGCGAGTTACGGTTTGGCGGCGCCCTTGGTTTTTACCTCGGCCGGCGTAGCGCTCACAGCAATCGGGGCGCCTCGCCTGATTTTGTGCTCTCTTGGCGGATTGGCGTTCGGCTTTGCTTGGGGACTGGTGTGGAGCCAACTGGCGACGGTGTTGGGTTCATACGTGACGCTTCTGCTCATCCGCCGATTCGGCGTAGGCTACGGACTGAAGAAGGTTCGTCAGTTTGAGCGATTGGCACGGCAGATCAAGCAAAACGGCGTATTGGCCGTGGTGCTGATTCGACAGCTTCCACTGAACGGCTTCTACAATAATGTACTTTTGGGAATGACGGATGTCGGTCATCTGGATTTTCTCATAGGAAGCTTTATCGGGTTTTTGCCTATGGGGATTACCGCCTGTCTGATAGGCGCCGGCTTACTCCAGACCGATTTTGCCAAGGCCGCCGAATACATCGCCTTGGCGTTGGCTTCGTCGGTGATTTTGGGCTATGCGTTGAAACGGCTCCACCGACTCGTATGCGCCAAGAACACCGAGTTGTCTTTTTTGGCCGATAAGGATGCGTGATCGGCTGCGCGGAATGTTTCGCCCGATGGCCGCATGCCGCTCGCTCTACACTAGACTAGGGACTTCATGAAAAATTTCGAACGGTTCAATTGACGTCCTTAGATTCGTGACGCCTCCTCGAGTTTGTCTTTTCATCCCCAGCTTCGGCAATGGCGGCGTTGGGCGCACCTTCGTTCACCTTGCCAATGGTTTTTCCGCCCACGGCGTACCAACGGCTTTGATCGTCAACCAAGCCGATACCGTCTTCGCCGACCGGTTGAACCCCGAAGTCGAGCAGGTGGCCCTCCATGGCCAGAGCGACCTGGCGCTCGAAAAAGATCTGCTCGCGTTCCTGCGGACCAATAGGCCGGCTGTCGTCATGACCGGCCAAGGGCGGGACGACCGCATCGCATTGAAGGTCAAGAAAAAGTTGCGGGATTCCGGCATACGGTTTTTCTTGCGCGTCGGTACTTCGCTGGGTGCCCGAACCGAACTCAAGCATCGGTTTTGGTGGTCGCGGTGGCTGTTCCGGCGCAGACAGCAGCGCCTGTTCTCGCAAAGCGACGGCATCATCGCCAATTCCCGCGACGCGGCGGCCGATTTGTCGGCTTTCCTGAACATTCCGCTCGAACGCATCAGCGTGCTTCCCAATCCCACTGTAGCGCCGGATCTGCTGAACTTTGTCCATAAACCGGTGGATCATCCCTGGCTGAAGCCGGGCAGTCCACCGGTCGTCATGGGAGCGGGGCGGCTAGGGCGCGCCAAGGATTTCCCGACCTTGCTGAAGGCGTTCGCCCGGCTGCGCCGGGATCGGGTTTGCCGCTTGATGATCCTGGGGCAGGGCCGGCAAGCGGAAAAGCTGAAAAGCCTGGCGGCCGTGCTCGGCGTTCAGGATGATTTCGACCTGCCGGGCTTCGTGGACAATCCTTACGCTTTTCTCGCCAGGGCATCGCTGTTCGTTCTGTCGTCGCTGTGGGAGGGTTGTCCGAACGTGCTCATCGAGGCTCTGGCGGTCGGTACACCTGCTGTGGCCACGGATTGTCCTAGCGGGCCTAGGGAGATTCTGGCTGAAGGTCGTTACGGGCGGATCGTCGCGCCGGGCGATGCCGAAGCTCTCGCGGAGGCGATGGCCGCGACCCTGGAAAATCCACCGCCTTCCGAGCTCTTGCGCGAGGCGGTACGGCCGTACACTCTGGAAAACAGCAGTCGCGCCTATTTGGAATCTTTCGGGCTGAGCCGCCCATGAGTTCGAGCCGTACAGATCTGGCTTTATTTCTGGCGACTTCCGGTCATAGCGGGGTCGATCGGATCATGCGCAATCTGGTCCCGGAGTTTGCCCGATGGGGTCTGCGGATCGATCTCCTTAGAGTGAAAGGCCATGGTCCTCATTGGGACGATCTGCCGCACAATGTCCGGACGATCGACTTGGGCGTTTCCCATGTCAACACCGCTTTGTCGGCGTTAGTCCGTTATTTGCGCCGCAGCCGGCCCGAAGTGCTATTGAGCGACAAGGACAAGGTGAACCGCACCGCCTTGACGGCACGGGCGCTGGCTCGCGTCGATACCCGCGTGGCGGTGCGGATAGGCACGACGGTCTCCAAGAATCTCGAGCGCCGCGGCTGGTGGGCGCGAAATGGCCAGTTGGCTTCGATCCGACTGTTCTACCGCCACGCCGACTGCATCCTGACGCCTTCCGAAGGCGCGGCGGAAGATCTGGCCAGGATAGCGGGGCTGCCGCTCAAGGCGGTGACCGTGGTGCCCAGCCCGGTGCTCACGGACCGTTTCGATGCGATGGCCGAAGCGACGGTGGATCATCCCTGGTTCGCGCCGGGCGAGCCGCCGGTGATACTCGGCATCGGCGAATTGTGCGCGCGCAAGGATTTCGCCACCCTGCTGAAAGCTTTCGCGGAGCTGCGGCGTGACCGTCCTTGCCGTCTGATCATCGGCGGCGAGGGGCGGCAGCGCGACAAGCTCCAGCAACTCGCCCGTCATCTGGGCGTGTCGGACGATGTCGACCTGCCGGGATTCCTGGCCAATCCTTATGCCTACATGCGCCGGGCCAAGGTTTTCGCTCTCACGTCGATTTGCGAAGGCATGCCGGTCGTATTGATCGAAGCCATGGCCTGCGGCACATCGGTGGTATCGACCGACTGCCCGAGCGGTCCCAAAGAAGTGCTCGGAGACGGTCGTTATGGTCCGCTGGTTCCGGTCGGCGATTCATCGGCCCTCGCGGCGAAAATCGCCGACATGCTGGATAGTCCGACCTCGCCCGAAGCGTTGCGCGAGGCGACGATGCCCTACACCGTTACCAACAGCGCGCGGCAATATCTGAATGCTCTGGATCTGCTGAGAGGAGAGGGGTAATGGGTCGTGCACAGCGTCTGGCGGTACTGATTTCGTTTTCCGGCACCGGCGGCGTGGAGCGCATGGTGATGAATCTGTTGCCCGCGTTCTCGCAGGAGGGGTTGGCGGTGGATCTCCTGGCCATCTTGCGCAAGCCCGCGCCCGAACTCATAAGGCTGAACGGTTCGGGGTTGCGGGTTCTGGACTTGGGCGTTGGACACACCGCCTTGGCGGTGCCGGGACTGGTCCGCTATCTCAAGACCGAAAGGCCGCTTGCCCTGTTGGCCGCCAAAGACAGAGCCATTCGCGCCGCGGTGCTCGCCAAGCGCGTGAGCCGAGCGGATACTCGTCTGGTGGGCCGCCTCGGGACTCATCTTTCGGCCGCCATGGCGAACAAACCGGCACTGATCCGCTGGGCACGCCAATGGCCGATGCGCGAAATGTACTCGGCGGTGGACCGTATTGTCGCCGTGTCCGAAGGCGTCGCGGAGGACACGCGGCGGATTGCGAAATTGCCGCCGGAAAAGATCGTGGTGATCCGAAACCCGGTCATTACTCCGGAGATGATGGAAAAGAGCCGCATGCCGGTGGATCACCCCTGGTTCGAGTCGTCGGACGTTCCCGTCATTCTGGGAGCCGGACGCTTGACGCGGCAAAAGGACTTTTCGACCTTGATCCGCGCTTTTGCCCGCGTGCGGGCCTTCATCGATTCGCGGCTGGTGATCCTCGGCGAAGGCCGGCTGCGCCCCAGCCTGGAAAAGCTGGCTGCCGATCTGGGGATCCCCGATGCCGTCGCGCTGCTCGGCCATGTCGCCAATCCGTATGCTTACATGGCGCGGAGTTCGCTGTTCGTGCTGTCGTCCGCCTGGGAAGGTTCGCCCAATGTGCTGACCGAGGCCTTGGCCCTGGGAACGCCGGTGGTGTCCACCGACTGCCCCAGCGGTCCGCGGGAGATTCTGCGGGACGGCCGTTATGGTCCGCTGGTGCCGGTAGGCGACGTGGAGCGCTTGGCCGATGCGATGTTGAACACCTTGCAGTTTCCGCTTGAGAACCGGTTGCTTCGCGAGGCAGCGTCGGAGTATACGGTGGAGCGCAGCGCGGCTCGCTATCTGGAGGTGCTGGGCTTTAGATGAGTGATGAGGACTGAGCGATGAGTAACGAGTAAAAAGTTCAGTCCTTATCACTCAGCACTTCGTACTCATCACTCGTTACTCGGACCTCATTACTAGAAAACACCATGCTTCTTTCTCTCAAATACAACTTCCTGTTCGTCCACATCGCCAAAACCGGCGGCACCAGCATCCGCGACGCGCTTTGGCGGCAAAAGTGGACCGATCCGTACCGGATTCCGCAGTTTCTCTGCAGCAAGCTAAGCGGGATGACCGGCCATAAGATCGGAGCCAAGTTCCCGCGCCACGCCAAGATCATCGCCGCCAAGGAAATGCTCCCGCGAGAGGTCTTCGAGAGCTTGTTCAAGTTCGCCTTCGTGCGTAACCCTTGGGATTTGCAGGTGAGCTCCTATCATCACATCCGCCGCGAGCGGCCGCAGCTGATTACCCACATCGACAGCTTCGAGGCGTTTCTCCGCTGGAAGCTCGATCCGGCCCGCCCGCCGCAGTATCACGCCGACATGTCGACGGAGCTGCAAAGCGACTATGTGATCGATTTGCACGGCAACACCGTCGTCGATTTTCTCGGACGCTACGAATTCCTGGCCGAGGACTTCGAAACGGCCTGCAAGCGGATCGGCATCAAGACCCCGAAACTGCCCCACAGCCGCAAGGCGACCGACCGCCGGAAGGACTATCGGGATTACTATAACGACGTGACGGCCCAACTCGTGGCGGATCATTACCGGCCCGACATCGAGCGGTTCGGCTATCGGTTCGACGAGCCGCTGGCCTCCAATCTGACCGGCTGAGATGTATCCGTCGCTGCATATTCTCGGCAGCCGACAGTTCGGCGGTGCGGACCAGTTCTACGTGCGCTTGCTGGGCGCGCTGCACGAAGCCGGGCAGCGGGTGATAGCCGTCAACCGGTCCGGCAGTCCGGTGGCAGAAGCCCTGAAGACTAGCGCCATCGAGCAGGTACACCTGCCGCTCGCCAATCAATGGGATCTCTGGTCGGTCTGGCGGATTCGCGAGTTGGTGGCCCGGCGACAGCCGTGCATCGTCCAGACCTACATGGGGCGCGCGACGCGCCTGACCCGTTTGCCTGCCAAGGCGAAGGCCGTGCATATCGCCCGCCTGGGCGGTTTCTACAAGATCGACGGCTATTATCGCCACGCCCATGCCTGGGTGGGTAATACGCGAGGCATCTGCGACTACTTGGTCAAGTCCGGTCTTCCCGCGGAACGGGTGTTCCACATCGGCAATTTCGTACCGGAGCCCTTCGTTTTTTCGAGCCAACACCTCGAAGAGCTGCGCGACAAACACAATATCCCAAGCGACGCGCTCGTGTTATTCGCCTTGGGGCGCCTGATCGACAAGAAGGGCTTCGACGATTTGCTGCATGCCTTCGCCGAACTTCCGGCCGAATCGAACGGACGTCCGCTGATCCTCCTCGTTGCCGGCGACGGCCCCGCGGCCGATCGGCTGAAGACGCTGAGCGATAGCCTCGGATTAACCCCTCGCGTCCGCTGGTTGGGCTGGCAACAACCCGACCCGTTCTACGCCTTCGCCGATCTGTTCGTCTGCCCCTCGCGCCACGAGCCCTTGGGCAACGTGATCCTGGAGGCCTGGAATTACCGTCTCCCGGTGGTTAGCACGGCGACCGACGGCGCTCTGGAGCTGATCGACGGGGGGAGAACCGGACTCCTGGCGCCTTGTGGCGACCCGTCGGAACTGGCGGCGCAAATCCGGGCGGCGCTGGCGCTTTCCGATACCGAAAGAAACATGCTCGGCGAGGCCGGTCATGCATTTCTGCAAAGCCGGTACAGCCGCGAGGCGGTGGTCGGCGCGTACCTCGAGCTTTATCAGCGACTCATGGCGGACAGAGGCGACTGACACTGATGCCGGAAATCGATTCTCCGCCGCAACGCATCCTGATCATCCGGCTCAGCGCCATCGGCGATGTCATCATGGCTTCGGGACTGATTCCTGGGCTGCGCAAGGCGTATCCGAACGCCCGCATCGCCTGGCTGACGGAATCCGCCAACGCCGATCTCCTGCGCCATAACCCGCATCTGGACCAGGTTTATTTGTGGCCGAGGAGCCGCTGGCGGCAGTTGCGCAGGGAGCGCCGCTACCGTGCGTTCGTCAGGGAAGCTTTCGATTTGATCCGATCGCTTCGAGTCGAACGCTTCGACTGGGTGATCGATCTCCAGGGTTTGCTCAAGAGCGGCGTCTGGGCTTGGCTTTCGGGCGGACGGCGGCGCATCGGCCTCGGTTCGCGCGAGGGCAGCCAGTTTCTGATGACGGAGGTCATCGACCGGCGCGTGGATGATCTCCGCATCGGCAAGGAATACAGGATGCTCGCCGAGACCTTGACCGGCCAGACCGATACTTTTGAACTCGATATCGCCGTTTCGGAAGACGATCGAAAAGGGGCAAGAGAACTGCTGGAATCGGCAGGCGTGACCGGAGCATATGCCGTCGTCTGCCCGTTCACTACCCGCCCTCAAAAGCATTGGTTCGACGAGCGCTGGGCGGAGCTGTCGGTCCGCGTGGCCGGCGAGCGCAGGCTCGCCATCGTTATGCTGGGCGGTCCGGCGGACAAGGCGCGTGCCGAAATCATCGCCAGGCAGACGCCGGGTCTCATCAATCTGGCTGGCCGGACGAGCCTGGGACAGTGCGCGGCGATCATCGAGAAAGCGAGGCTGTCGATCGGCGTCGATACCGGATTGACTCATCTCGGCATCGCTCTGGGCGCTCCGACCGTGGCGATCTTCGGTTCCACCCGGCCCTATTTGGACACGGGCCGGGCCACGGCGAGAGTGCTTTACGAGCGCTTCGAATGTTCGCCCTGCCGCCGTCGTCCGACCTGCGGAGGGACGTTCGATTGCATGCGTCTCCATACCGTGGACAAGGTGTTCGGCGCTGCCATCGAGCTTCTGGAAAAAAGATCATGAAAGTGCTGCACGTGGAAATGGGGCGGCACCTATACGGCGGTGCCCGGCAGGTGGCCTACCTTCTCAATGGCCTGAGCCGGTTTCCAGGAGAGCATGTGCTGGTATGCAGCGAGGGCGCCGAGATCGTCGGGGCTATCCAAAATCCCGCCGTCGAGATTCGACCGCTTCCGTTCCGGGGCGACTCGGATCTCGGCTTTATCGGCCGGCTGCGGCGGCTGATTCGAAACGAAAAACCGGACGTGCTGCACATCCACAGCCGCCGCGGCGATCTTCTCGCCGCTTTGGCCGGACGGCTGGAAAACATTCCGATGATCCATAGCCGGCGAGTGGACAATCCGCCGCGCTGGGTCGACACCCGCATCAAGTTTCCGCTGTTCGAGACCATCGTCACCATATCGGAAGGCATACGCGAGGTGCTCATCGAAGCTGGCGTGCCGGCCGAGCGGGTGGTCTGCGTTCCGAGCGCGGTCGACACCGAGCGCTACCGTCCGGAATGCGATAAGGCTTGGTTTCGCTCGGAATTCGGCCTCGCGGAGGGCGAGACGGCGATCGGCATGATCGCCCAGCTGATCGGCCGCAAGGGGCATGAGGTGTTATTCGACGCCTTGCCCGTGGTCCTGGCTCGTCACCCCCAAACGCGGGTTTTGCTGTTCGGGCAGGGCCCCGTGGAGGCCGAACTTCGGACATCGGCTCGGGCTCGCGGACTCGATGACACCGTAATTTTCGCCGGCTATCGAACCGATATGGCGCGGGTCATACCTTGTCTCGATCTGGTGGTCCATCCCGCCTGGATGGAGGGGCTCGGCGTCTCGTTGCTTGAGGCTGCGGCCTCTGGGGTTCCGATCGTGGCGACGCGGGCCGGCGGCATTCCCGAAATCGTGAAGGACGGCATCAACGGCCGCCTGATCGAGCCCGGCGACAGCGCCGCATTGGCTTCCGCTATCGTCGAACTGCTGGACGATCCGACGCGGCGCCGTGAACTGGGCCAGGCCGGGCGGCGTTTGGTTCTCGAACGGTTCTCGGTCGAAGCCATGGTGGAGGGCAATTACCGGGTTTACCGGCAGGTTACGGAAACGGTTGCTGAACGCGGCTAGAGGATTTTCCGATTTGGCGTAGGTCGGCAATCCTTTGCCGACGCCTTCGTCTGCAGTGAAAACGCGCCAGTCAAGTCGTCAGATCCAGCCACAGGCTTTGGCAATCCGCTCGGCGCGCTTCTCCCAACTGTACTCTCGGGCCTTTTGCTTCGCCGCTTGCGCAAGACGGCAGGCGAGTTGCGGATCGTTTTGCAGCCGCCTGATCGCCGCGATCCATCCTCCGGTGTCCGCCGGCTCGACCAGCAAAGCGGTTTTCTCGTGGTCGACGATTTCCCGAATCGCGGGCAGATCGCTCACGATGATCGGACGTCCCGCCGCCATCGCCTCGAACAGCTTGATGGGGCTGATCGAATCGGCATGGGGAAGGCTTCGCTGGTAGGGCAGCAGGACCAAATCGGAGCGCTCCCACCAGGTCGGCACGTCCCGGTGCGGCACGAAAGGCACGACGTGCAGCTTGCCCGAGGCTTGGACCGTATCTTCCTGTTCGCCCACCAAGGTGACGTCGGCGATTTCCGTTGCAGCGATTTCCTGGAAGACGTCGAGGCCTCGGTCGCGGCTGAGGCGCCCGAGGTACACGATGCGAGGGGCGGAGAGACGGTCGGGATCGAAGGCCGGAATCCGGTCGAATGCGGAAAGTTTGGTCCCGCTCGGACTGACCAGCACGCGCTCCGCGACGGCCCCGGCCCGGATCAATACGTCTGCCGCGGCATGGCTGATGGGGAAGAGCCATTCGATGAGTCCCTGCCGATGATGCTTCACGATGCCGGCCAAATACCCTTTGCCGATCAGTTCGCGCTCCGCCTCGTGGATTTCCAGTTGATGCGGTATTCCGGCAGCGGCCAATGTGGCGCTGATTTGCACGGAGCGGGTGTAAACGCCCGCCGCCTGACGGAGACGCCGTCCGTAAAATTTGACGAAAGGCTTCGCGTTCCAGCGCCGATTCAGCAGCCAGCTGGAACGGATGTCCAAGGACGATTCGATGCCGAAATCGCGCAGCCGGCTTTCCAGGTCCAGCGAACCCGGCCACGGCGGCAAATACAGCGTAGCGTCGACGCCTGCTTGGCGGAATGCCTCCATCATCTGCAAGGTCTGAATCAGATTGGCGCGATTTCGTTGCAGGCGGCTTCGGCCCAGATAAACGACGGGTGGCCTAGTCATGGCGGGCCGCATCGGGATGCCAGGCAAAGCTATAGGCGATCCCGGCCAGCAAGATCCAGTAAGCCCGGCAGTCGCCGTGCAGAATGCGGAAGTCGAACAGGCTCCACACGGCCAAGAGAATGAAGCAGCCGGCCAGAAATGCGAAATGGTCTTTCGGCAGAATCCCGGTCTTATAGCTGTGCCATACGTTTTTTATCACCAGAAGAACCGTTGCGGCCAAGACCAGCGCGCCCAAAAGGCCGAAGCGGACCAGGATCTCCAGGTAAGTGTTGTGAAAGTGGTCCATCCAAGCCGCCCCTTTCGCCTGCGGATGGATCAGTTCGGGTTGACCGCTGATTTCGACGAGATGCTCGGTAGAGCCGGGGCCCCAGCCGAACCAGGGCCGATCCAAATATTTTTGCAATCCGAATTTCTGAATATCGTGGCGATAGCCGATCGACGTGCGCGGCAAGTGCTGGTTTTCTCCCTGCAAAATCGACGAAACGACCGCGTTTTCCTGATCGATCCGGGTCCGGATCTCGCCGTGGTTCAGGGCAAACAGACCCACAACCACGCCCAGCGCGAGGAGCATGAAAGGAACCGACTTTCCGAGCTGAAGGTCGGTTCTTTTTGTCTTCCAAAAATAATGGATACCCAATGCGCTGGGAACGGCTATGAGTGCGGCAAGCCAGGCGCCGCGGGATTTGGAAGAAATCAGCATGAAACTGGACAGATATAGGGCGGCCAGCCAACAGGCGAGGCGAAATAGGTCATTCAGGGGACTCGTGCGGGTGCTCCAGATTCGCGGGGTATAGATCAAGAGTCCCAGAATTGCCGATGCCGATACCAGACCGCTGAAGATGATTCGGAGTTTGAATCCGGTTCTTTCGGCGACGGTCATGTGATACAAGTTCGACCAATCGGCTTTCCAAAGCATGCCGATCAGGAGCCCCCCGGTGGCCAGGATCAGCGTCCAGTGGATGCGCCGCAGGTCGCCGCGCAGCCACCAGGCCAGCGGCAGAAAGGCGAACAATTTGAGCCAATTCGAGGCGTCTCGGATCTGAAGTTTGCGCGTTTCGGGAAATTCGTCGATCGCGAAATAAGCCCCGATGGCCACATAAATCGCGAAAGCGGCAAACAGTCCGAACATCGGATCGCGGCGAAACACCGGCCATGCCGACGGATTCAACAGAAATGCCAGCGAAAACGCGGCTAACGCGATATTGGTGCCGGCCGGACTCAGCCAGGCAAAAAAGGCGAAAGCCAAGGCAGCCGTGACGCCGGTATAATTGGCATACTGGACCGGGGGAGCGATGACTCCAGCGACCATTGGATGATTTCTATCCGTGTGAAAAAACCACGATTTTAGCAAAGTCGAACAGGCCGCTTGAAAAATCAGGACGGCCTTTTATTAAGCCTGCACGACCTCATGAGCGAAAAACACTCCGACCGAAAGCCACTCACCGATGGAATGATCATTTATAGGCGGCTGCTCAAATACGCTTTGCCCTACTGGAAGATGTTCCTGGCTTCGATAGTGGCCATGATCGCCTATGCCTCGCTGGGACCCGCTTTCGCCAAGCTGATTCAGCCGCTCATCGACGGCAGTTTCATCGAGAATGACCCCGAGATTCTGCGTCAAGCGCCTTTCATATTGCTGGGTTTGTCGATTGCCCGTGGTATCGCCGGGTTTGCCGGGGATTACTGTTCCGGATGGGTCGGACGGCGAGTGATCGCCGATCTTCGCCGAGATTTGTTCGATCAGCTATTGAATCTTCCCTGTGCCTATTACGATCACGCCTCGTCGGGGCAGTTGCTCGCCAAACTGCTGTACAACACCGAGCAGGTGGCGAATTCCTTGACCAAGGGCGTGGTCGCGGTGTTCAAGGACGGATTGACCATCGTCGGTCTCACTTTGTTGATGGTTTACGAAAATGCCTTGTTGTCCCTGGTTTTCATGGTGGTCGGCCCGGTGCTCGGCATCAGCATTCGCCTGGTCAGCAAGCGTTTTCGCAAGATCAGCATGCGTATTCAGGAGTCCATGGGAAATGTCGGCCACGTGGCGCAGGAAGTGATCGATGCGCAGCGCATCGTCAAGGTGTTCAACGGGAAAGGCTACGAAACCGAAAAGTTCGCCAAGGAAAACGAACGCAACCAGCGGCGGCAAATGAAGCTGATCGTCACCGACGCGGTTAGCGGCTCGCTCATACAGCTCATCTATGTCAGCGGGTTCGCGGCGATTTTGTACGTGGTCTCCCTGGACTCGGTGCGCCACACCATCACGCCCGGCAGTCTGATCGCCTTCATCGCGGCGATGGCCATGATGCTGAGCCCGATCAAGCGTGCCACCCAGGTCCTCAACATCATGCAGAAGGGGATCGCCGCCGGGGACAGCATCTTCGAGCTATTGGACAAGGAGCGCGAACACGATACCGGTACGCGAGAACTCGACGCGGTAAAGGGACATATCGAATTCCGGAAAGTCGGTCTTGCGTATCACGATGACGGAGATTACGCGCTGAAGAATATCGAGTTGACGGTAAAGCCGGGCGAAACCATTGCGTTGGTCGGACAGTCGGGCAGCGGCAAAACCTCGCTGATACGCTTGCTGCCTCGCCTTTACGAGCCCACTCAAGGCGAAATCCGCCTCGACGGGCGGGACATACGGGAGTTCACCCTGGAGAGTCTGCGCCGGCATATTGCTTACGTGGGGCAGGAAGTGACCTTGTTCAACGACAGCGTCGCCAGCAATATCGCTTACGGTTGCCGGGAATCGGTGAGTTTCGAGGAGATTCGGCAGGCGGCGAGGACCGCCCATGCGCTGGAATTCATAGAAAACCTGCCGCAAGGCTTCGACACCGTCGTCGGCCAGCAAGGTATCGTGCTGTCGGGCGGACAGCGGCAGCGTATCGCCATCGCGCGCGCCGTCCTCAAGAATGCTCCCATCCTGATACTCGATGAAGCGACTTCCGCGCTGGATGCGGAGTCCGAGCGGCACGTCCAGGAGGCGCTGGAGGTATTGATGAAAGGCCGGACCACCTTGGTCATCGCTCATCGTCTGTCCACCATCCAGAATGCGGACCGGATCTATGTCATGCGGGACGGTCGTATCATCGAAAGCGGCACTCACGAACAATTGCTGCGCGGACAATCCTATTACGCGGAGCTTCATCGCTTGCAGTTCGAGCACAAGGCGCTCAGGCCTGTCCCCCACGTTCACGCGATGCCTTAGACGCTGTCCCGGCAAGCCCTCGAGGCCCTTCGAGAAGTTCGGGACGAACCGGCTAGCGGCAAAATCGGCGTTTACAAAAAATGCGAGTTTCGGGGATTTCTTGCGCAAATTGTTGACTAAAGTCAAGAGAGATATTGCGGTTTTATTCGTTTCGGCCTATGGTGTGTCGGCTCGCACGCAACCGCGGTGACGCTCGGAACTTCAGGCGGCGGCTGGCGAGTCGATAGAAACTACAAGAAGAGGAGGAGAAAGATCATGATGCAATTGCTGGTCGGTCTGACGGTGATCTTCGTCGTATTTGTGATCTACGAGGTATTCAAGACCGTGTCTCGCGCGGATAGCACGCCAACCCCGGTAGCGGCGCCCGAAACGAAAGCCGAGGAAGCCGCCGGCGCGCCTGCTGTCGCCGAAACGGCCGCGCCCGCCGAGGAAGAGGCCGCGCAAACCGAGCGCGGCGGACAGTTGCGCAATCCGGCTACGGGCGAAGTCTCTCCAGTGCCGACAAATTATCGTTTCGCCAAGAAATGGGTCAAAGAAGCCCTGGTCGCGGAAGGATTGCTGGATCGAGTCTATAAGCCTACGGAGCTGAACGACGCGGTTGCCGGGAAGATCAAGGACGCTCTGGATAAGCTCAAGACTCTGGATAAATATCGGGCTTGACGGCGTTGGGCGATGGAGTAAGCCCTTTAGATTTTTTTAGTTCAGGGCGACGGCTGACTCGCCTCCGTTGTGTATCTCGGCCGTCCATCCTCACCGGTTTTCCGCATTTGCTCAGTCCAGTCCCAGCTTTTTCAACTTATAGCGCAGTGCGCGGAACGTGATGCCCAACTGCTTCGCCGCCGCGGTCCGGTTCCAACGGTTTTTTTCGAGAGCCTTGATGATCGCCTGCTTTTCGATCTCGTCCATATAGCTTTCGAGCGACAGACCGTGTTCCCTCACGGGGTTCTCCTCCGACGCAGTCGGAAAAGCCGTTTCGATCATCTCCAATCGCAAACGGTCATCCTGGGAGCGCCCGGATGACCCTTCCAATCGCAAACGGTCATCCTGGGAGCGCCCGGATGACCCTTCCGGAAGGTTCAAGTCCTCGACCAGAATGCGATGCCCGTCGCAGAGTGCGACGGCCCGTTCCAGAATATTTTCGAGCTCCCGTACGTTGCCCGGAAACGGATAGCTCATAAGTGCGGTCAAGGCTTCGGCGCTCAGTTCGGCCTTGGTATCTCCGGGGGAGGTGAGTTTTGCGAGTATGTGGTCGACCAAGGCCGGAATATCGCTGCGGCGCTCGCGCAAGGGCGGAACATGCATCTCGATCACGTTGATGCGGTAAAAAAGATCCTGCCGGAAATCGCCGTTTCGGACCATCTCCGCGAGATTCTTGTGAGTTGCGCTGACGATACGTACGTCTACCGGAATTTCCCGAGGTTCGCCCAGCGGTCGAATCGATTTTTCCTGAATCGCGCGCAGCAATTTGACCTGCAACGACAGCGGCAGGTCGGCGACTTCGTCCAGAAACAGCGTGCCGCCATGAGCCGCTTGAAATAAGCCCTGCTTGTCCCCGACCGCTCCTGTAAAGCTGCCTTTTCTGTGGCCGAAAAATTCGCTTTCCATCAGGTCGTGCGGTATCGCACCGCAGTTCACCGCGACGAACGGCTTTTCGGACCGCGGACTCATGGCATGGATCAGTCTCGCAACCAATTCCTTACCCGTCCCCGATTCGCCGCTGATGAATATAGGCGCCTGATTGCGTGCCAGCTTGGTGATTTTGGAGCGGATTTCGCGCATCGCTTGCGAATCGCCGAGCAATATATGGCGGGAGCGGCGGTCCCTGCCTTCTTGCTGACCGAGCTTGAGCGCCGTGTTCACGAGGTTCCTAAGAATGTGCAGATCCAGCGGCTTGGAGACGAAGTCGAAGGCGCCGTTCTTCAAGGCGCGAATGGCCGACTCCATATTGCCATGCGCGGTGATGACCGCCACCGGTAGTGTCGGAAGGTTGAGCTGGATGTATTCGACCAGGTCCAGTCCGTCGCCGTCGGGCAGCCGCATGTCGGTCAGGCAAAGATCGAAGTGCCGGTTTTGCAGGAGCTCTCGGGCCTGCCGCAATGCGCCGGCCGATTGCACGTCGATATCCATGCGCTCGAGCGTGATCTCCAGCAATTCGCGTATGGCGGGCTCGTCATCGACGACCAGGGCGGACGGTCTGTTCATAATTCGATTGTGGTTTTTTCTGCGTCGGCCAAACGGAGCCGGAAGCAACCGCCGCCGGCGACAGGTTCATATTCCAGTTTAGCCTGGTTGAGTTCCGCCAGCTCGCGCGCGATATAAAGCCCGAGTCCGGTGCCGCTGGCGGAGGTGGTGAAGAATGGCTCGAACATTTGCTGAACGGTCTGACTATCGATGGGCGCTGCATGATCGATGATTTCGACGCATGGTTCGCCCCGTTGGCGTCTTACGCGCACCCGGATGGCCCCGTGCTGCGGCTCGCCGTATTTCAGCGCGTTCGAAAAAAGATTTTCAAGAATCTGTTTGAGATGGCTGGGGTCGATCGTGACCAGCGCATCGTCGATCTTGATATCGAGTTGAAAGGCTTTTTCGTGTATTCCCTGCGCCATCCGGTAGTCGCGCAGAAACTTTTTCAAACTAGACGCCAAGGGAAGTATTTCTCGCTTCGATTGGCCTCGTCGCGAGATTTGAAGCACATTCTCGATGACGATGTTAACCCGTGCGGTATGGTCGAGAACGATCTGTATCAGGCGCCGGTCTTGAGATTGCAGCGACGAGCACTCGGCCAGAAGCTGAGCGGCATGGCTGATGGCGGTCAAGGGGTTGCGAATCTCGTGGGCGATGCTGGCGGTGAGGCGGCCGAGCGAAGCCAGCTTGCTTTGCTGTACCCGCTGATTGTACAGGGCATTGTCTTCCAGGAATGCCATATAAATCGGAGGCCATGTAGGCCCTAAGCGGGTGAAGCGAACTTGCAAGGGTTGTCCTGCCCGAGAGCCGAGACCCACCGTGCCGGGGATCGGATCGTCCAGCCAATCCCAAAACAGCTCGGCCAACTCCGGACAGGCGGTTTCCAAGGACCGGGCGGTCGAAGAGATGCCGAGAAGCCGAGCGGCCGAATCGTTCATCATCCAAATACGATGCTGCTCATCGATGACGAGAATGCCCGACTGCAGGTGGCGGATGATGAATTCGTTGAGCTGCTGAAGATTGGCCAGGTCGACGCCGCGTTGCGCCGCGATCGCTTCGCTCTGCTCCGCGCGTCTCGCCAGCACCAGGGCGAGAATCGCGATGCCGAAGAACGAGGCCCCGAGCATGCCGGCGTAAGTGTAGGCCGCTTCGAACGCTCCGGAGAGATCGGCGTAAACTTCTTCTCCCAGGACTGCCACGCTGGCCAGCGCCGCCAGCAGCAAAGCGCAGCGACCGCCAGTCAGGATGCCGCCAGCCGCTACCGACAAAGCCAGCAATACGCCGACGCCGGTCTCCACGCCTCCCGAAGCGTGCATGATACTGGGGATCAAGACTAGATCGGCGAGCACGTGCAGCTGTGCTTGAAGCGGGAAGGCGGGGCGGCGCAGGAGCAGAGGAATAGCCGAGAAAAAAATAGATCCTAGATAGATGCTGCTGGCTGCTGCATAAAGCACGGGGTCGTGTTTACCCAGCGACGACGGCAGCGCACCCAGAAAAAACAGGAACACCAAAACGCTACCCAGCGTCAGACGGTATAGAAGATAAACCGTCAGCGACTGCCAGGCTTGGTTTTCAGGAATGCGGTAATGTTTGGAGAACGGACAGGGCGATATTTGCTTGTTGTCGAAGTCCATTGTCCGTAGCAGCTGTTGAGCGCCGTAGAGCCTCGTGCCGGGTCGTTCACCGCAAAACCGTTTGCAGGTACCTTGCGCTCGATCGTTTCACGGGGAGCGGAGACTCGCCCGAGTTCGGGGTCGGTGCGTGGCGTTGCGACATGGCTGCGGTGCGGTTTCGGAGCGGGTCTATTAGAATAGCCGTAGACATTAAGAGTAGCATCGATTTGAGGATTGATGCCCGGCGCGAGAGCTAAACGGAGTATCCAATGAACCTACATGAATATCAGGCGAAGCATTTGTTTTCGTCCTACGGCTTGCCGGTCCCCCGCGGCACCCCGGCATTTTCGGAGCGAGAGGCGGTCGAAGCTGCGACCGCCTTGGGCGGCGGGCAGTGGGTGGTGAAGGCCCAGGTGCATGCCGGCGGGCGAGGCAAGGCGGGCGGCGTCAAGCTGGTCGACAGCGTCGATGCGGTCGGGGCCTCGGCGGGTCAATTGCTGGGGTCGCGTCTGGTTACCGCTCAGACGGGCAGCGCCGGGTTGCCCGTGAATGCCGTGCTGGTCGAGGAAGTCCGCCCGATTGCGCGGGAGCTTTACCTGAGCGCGGTGGTGGACAGATCCAGCGCCAGGGTGCTGTTTTTGGCGTCCAGCGCCGGCGGAATGGATATCGAAGAGGTGGCTGCGCAGCACCCCGAGAAAATTCTGAGTCTGACGGTCGATCCTGCCGCCGGACTTCAGGCCTACCAGTGCCGGGAAATCGGCTTTGCCCTGGGGCTTCGGGGCGACCAGGTCAACGCGTTGACCAAGATCATGAACGGAATGTATCGGCTGTTTTTGGACAAGGATTTGAGCCAAATCGAGATTAATCCCTTGGTGGTGACGGAAGACGGTGCGTTACTGGTGCTGGACGCCAAGATCAACATCGACGACAACGCCTTGTTCGCCCATACCGATCTGGCTGAGCTCCGCGATCCGGCCCAAGAGGATCCCAAGGAGTCTGCGGCCCGCCAGCATGGACTTAGCTATGTCACGTTGGACGGGAATATCGGTTGTATGGTGAACGGGGCGGGACTCGCGATGGCGACGCTGGACGTCATCAAGCTTTACGGGGGAGAGCCGGCCAATTTCCTGGATGTGGGCGGCGGAACCACGGCGGAGAAAGTCGCCGAGGCGTTTAAACTGATTTTGTCCGACGCGAAGGTGAAAGCTGTTTTGGTGAATATTTTCGGCGGCATCGTACGCTGCAATCTGATCGCCGAAGGCATTATCTCGGCCGTCAAAGAGGTGCACGTTCAGGTGCCGGTGATCGTTCGGCTCGAAGGAACCAATGCCGAGGAGGGCCGGCGCTTGCTCGAGCAGTCCGGTTTGGCGCTGATAACCGCGTCGGATTTGGACGAGGCGGCGAAAAAGGCTGTGGAGGCTGCGCAATGAGCATACTCGTCGACAAGAACACCAAGGTCATTTGCCAGGGATTTACCGGCAAGCAGGCCACTTTCCATTCCCAGCAGTGTCTGGAATACGGCACCCGGCTGGTCGGCGGCGTGACGCCGGGGCGCGGCGGGCAAACCCATTTGAATTTGCCGGTGTTCGACACGGTCAAGCAGGCGGTACGCGAAACGGGCGCCACGGCCAGCATGATTTACGTGCCCCCGCCGTTCGCGGCGGATGCCATCCTGGAAGCGGCCGACGCGGGTATAAAAGTGATCGTCTGCATCACCGAGGGCATTCCCGTGCTGCACATGCTCCGGGTCAAAGCGGCGCTGGCCCATTACGACACCGCATTGATCGGCCCCAACTGCCCCGGCGTGATTACGCCGGGCGAGTGCAAGATCGGCATCATGCCCGGTTTTATTCATCGAAAGGGTTCGGTGGGCATCGTGTCCCGATCCGGGACCCTGACTTACGAAGCCGTGCATCAAACCACCAAAGCGGGACTCGGTCAGAGCACCTGCGTCGGGATCGGCGGAGATCCCATCAAGGGCTTGGATTTCATCGATCTTTTGGCTTTGTTTCAGAATGACGATCAGACCAAGGGCATCATTCTGGTCGGCGAAATCGGCGGCAGCGCCGAGGAAGAAGCGGCCGAATACATCAAGGCGCATGTCACGAAGCCGGTAGTCGGTTACATCGCCGGTCTCACTGCGCCGCCCGGAAAACGCATGGGTCATGCCGGTGCGATCATCACCGGCGGCAAAGGGACGGGAACGAGCAAAGTGGCGGCCCTGCGGGCTGCGGGCGTGGACGTCGTCGATACGCCTACGGATATGGGGCAACGGATGAGTGCACTGTTAGGGAAGCCCTGAAAAGGCTTCTCCGGTTTCAGGGCGCCCAGCATGTAGGCTGGGGTGAGGAACGAAACCCGGCATTGTCGCGGGGTTGCCGGGATTCCTTCGTCATCCCGGCCTACGTTCGCCGCTGAGTTGACGAACGGGGAGGTTAGAGCGTTTTTCTCCGCCGTTTAGCGGTGAGGATCGGGAAATGCGTAGGTCGGCAATCCCTTGCCGACACACGGGGTCGGCGAGAGGCTTTGTCGGAAGGGGCGTCCTGGTGCTCCCAGGACGGCCGTTTGCGATTGGGAAAGGATTGTCGACTTACCGTACCTTGGGGCGCGGCGTCAAACCGGAAAACGCTCTAACCTCCCCGCATTCTGCGCTGATCCGGCGCGATGGTCTCCAGCCTGAATGCATAGCTGCCTTGCTTGCGATCGGCGAAAAATAGACGCAGCGAGCGATAAACCGTTTCGAAGGAGATTTCGGTCCAGGGGATCTCGTCCTCCCTGAACAGGCGCGCTTCCAAGGTTTCCGAGCCGGCCGAGTAGCGTTCTTCCAGCATGTGGGCACGAAAGAACACGTACACCTGCGAAATATGGGGAAGGCTGAAAATGGTGTACACCGAGTCGAGCTCCACCTCGATATTCGCTTCCTCGCGAGCTTCGCGGCGGGCGGCGTCCGGCAAGGTTTCGCCGAGTTCCATGAAGCCCGCGGGCAGTGTCCAATAGCCGAGACGCGGTTCGATGGCGCGCTTGCACAGCAGTATCCGGTCCTGCCACACAGGAATGCATCCGGCGATCAGCTTGGGGTTCTGATAATGGATGGTCCCGCAGGAGTCGCAGATGTGGCGCGGACGGTCATCGCCTTCGGGAATGCCCGTTCGAAGCGATGTTCCGCAGTGTGTGCAATAGTTCATCGGCCGTATGGTGCCTCAGGCTTGGGCGGCACTGTCGCGACCAGTTCACGAGTGCTTCCGCCCGTTGGGTGCATTGATCAGGCGATCATGCTCGAAATCAGTTGATCCTCAAGTTCGATGCGCATCGCCAATTCCTCGCCGAGCTTGGACAAATCATCCTCGAGATGGGTTTTGAGCTCGTCTCCGATCAGCGTTTCGTACTTGTCGTTGAACTCCACCGCCGCATCGGTGGTTTCGGCGATGCGAGGGTAAATGTTTTCCGCCAGTTCAAGTACTTTCCGCCTTCGTTCGGTTCCGTCGATGATGCGTTGGTAAATCCCGAAATGCCCCAGCGATATGTAATCGATGAGCAATTGGCAGAACTCCTGGACTTTCGTCCGAAGGGGCTGCTCGACCGTAAAGGGCTTCATTCCCGCAATTGTGCAGTACAGCGACCAAACTTGCCGCCTCTCCTCCAGAAGCTCCTCGATCATGTGATTCGTGTTTTGCCTGCGTTCGTTGATGCTCGCACTCATCATGACTGTTCCTGATTTTTCTTTTCCAGAAAGGCGGGCATACATTATGCCATCTTCCGCAGAGGAACAATCCTTTGCCGCAAAGTTAAATACCTTTAGGCGCGGCCAAGAAGGGGGGAATCTTACGGTGGAGCGATGGAGACCCGGAGTCGATCTCCGGCCGTTCAACTTTCGGCCGGTCGGCTGTCCGCGGAGAGGAGCCGCGAGAATTCTTCTATCGACTGCGGACGTTGCGCGGGATCTACGATCATGGCCAAATCGATGGCTTGCAGCAGATTTTGCGGATAGCGGCGTTTGAACGCTTTGACCGCCGGGATGAGGCTATCGCGTTCGGCGCGAATCGGAGCCGCGGGAGGCGGGAGGCCGTCCAAGCACATCCGCATGGTTGCGCCTATGGCGTAGATGTCGCTCCACGGGCCTAAGGCGCCGTCGTCCTGATATTGTTCGATGGGAGAGAAGCCGTTGGTCAGGACTTTGCCGATTCGCGTGTTTTCCTCGTACGGATAAGGCTGCGAGGCTCCGAAGTCCAGCAGCAAAGGATCGCCGCCCGAACGGATCAGAATGTTCTGCGGTTTGATGTCGAGGTGCAGCAGCCCGTTTTGGTGGATCGTCCTGAGGCCATCGAGGAGCGCCGGAAACACCATGCGCAGGAACTGATCGCTCACACCGTTTTTCTTTTCTTTCAGCAGATAATCGCCCAGGATTTTTCCATATTCGAAGGTCATTACCAGGTAGACCGTCGAGTTGGCCTGAAAGAAGTTCAAGACCTCGACGATGTTGCGATGTTTGAACCTGGTGAGAACTTTGGCTTCTTCAAGAAACAGTCGCCGGCCGCGCAGGAACATCGAGCGAGTTTCTTCGCTGTTCGGCACCACGTGATTTTCCGGCGTGCGATGCGCCAGGCGGCGCGGCAGGTACTCTTTGATGGCTACCTGGTGCTGGTCGGCCAGCTGGCGCGCCAGGTAGACGGAACTGAATCCGCCCCCGGCCAAAGGGCGCTCGATCATGTATTGATCGACGATCGTTCCGGACTTCAAAAAGTAAAACTCTTTCGGAGGCTTGTCCGAAGAGTCTGGCCAGAGTTTCCGCATGGGAGGATTCAGCTTAATATTCCGTTCTTTCGCATTAGGGTTTTACGCAGGACCGACTTCAGTTCTCTCCCCTCCGGAAAAAAGGGCGAACCGACAAAATTCGGGACAGGCCAGAAGACTTAAATGCGTGATTCAATTTACTCAGTATAAAGCAAGATTTTCCATGATCCGCAGCATGACCGCTTTCGCCAGCGGCGAACGAGAAATTCGGGACTGGCTTTTCACCTGGGAGGTACGCTCGGTCAATCACCGCTACCTCGATCTTTCCCTGCGTTTGCCGGATGCATTCCGCTTTTTGGAGCCTGCCGCCCGCAGCCGCGTCGGTGCGCTCATCAACCGAGGGCGCTTGGATTGCATTTTGTCCTATAAGAAAAGCGTCGAAGGCGGCGCCGACATCCGCATGAACCGTGAGTTGGTCACCAAGCTGTTGGCGACCGCCCGTGAGGTGGACGATCTGAGCGATAGGCCCTTGGCCGGCTTCAGTGCCCTGGACGTCTTGAAATGGCCGGGCGCCTTGCACGAGCCCGAGGCCGACCGAGAACAACTTGCCGCCGAAATTCTCGACCTTTTGACCGACGTGCTGAAGCAAGCCATAGTCGTACGGGAAAACGAGGGGCGCCAATTGGCGGCTTTGTTGAAAGAACGCTGCGTCAAACTGCGGGAACACGTATCGTCGGTGCGGGCGCGTATGCCGGAAGTACTCCAATCCATTCGGCAGAAGATCATGGCACGGCTCGTCGAAGTCTGCGCCAATCCGGATTCCGAGCGGCTGGAGCAGGAAATGGTCTACCTCGCACAGAAATTGGATGTCGACGAGGAACTGGATAGGCTCGAGGCCCACGTCGACGAAGTGCTGCGGGCCTTGCGCCAAAAAGAGCCGGTCGGCCGCCGTCTCGATTTCCTGCTCCAGGAAATGAACCGCGAAGCCAACACGCTAGGCTCGAAATCCGCCGATGCTGAAACGACCAAGGCCTCGGTCGAGATGAAAGTGCTGATCGAACAAATGAGAGAGCAGACTCAAAACATCGAGTAGCGTTTCACGCCATTTCACGAGACCCGGAAAAGCCGACGACAAGATCACCGACCAAACATGGATCAATCCCGACTCAACTGGATTCGCGATTTCATTTGGAACATCGCGGACGATTATCTGCGTGACGTCTATGTGCGAGGCAAATATCGCGACGTCATCCTTCCCATGACGGTGATTCGCCGCCTGGATGCGGTGCTGGAGCCGACCAAGCAAGCCGTCCTGGACATGGACCGCCTGCTCGATGAAGCAGGCATCACCGAGAAATGCCAGGCACTCTGCAAAGCGGCTGGGCAATCCTTTTACAACACTTCGCCATTCAAGTTGCGCGACCTAACGTCCGTAGCTCACAACCAAACATTGCAGGCGAACTTCAACGCCTATCTCAACGGCTTTTCGCCCAACGTCCAGGAGATCATCGACAAGTTCAAGTTTCGGAACCAGATTCCGACCATGGCCGAGGCAAACATCCTCGGCTACGTCATTGAAAAATTCCTCGATTCCGCAATCAATTTTTCGCCGTTTCCGGTCAAGGATGAGAACGGCCGGGAAGTACTACCGGGGCTGGACAATCACGCCATGGGTACCTTGTTCGAGGCGCTGATCCTCAAATTCAACGAGGAGAACAACGAGGAGGCCGGCGAGCACTATACCCCCCGCGAAGTCATCAAGCTCATGGCGCAACTGCTATTTGCGCCTATCGCCGACAAGATCGAATCGGCGACCTACCTGTTGTATGACGGGGCGTGCGGGACCGGCGGCATGTTGACCGTGGCGGAAGAAGTTTTGCGCGAGCTGGCTGCCGAGCATGGCAAGGAGGTTTCGATCCATCTCTACGGACAGGAAATCAACCCCGAGACTTACGCCATCTGCAAGGCCGACCTGCTGCTCAAGGGCGAGGGCCAGGAGGCGGAGAACATCGTCGGCGGCGCGGACAAATCCACGCTCTCCAACGACGCTTTCGCCTACCGCGAATTCGACTTCATGCTTTCCAATCCGCCTTACGGCAAAAGCTGGAAGACCGACCTCGAACGCATGGGCGGCAAGGCCGATTTGAAAGATCCGCGCTTCGTCATTTCCCACGGCGGCGATCCGGAATACAAGCTGATCACCCGATCTTCCGACGGCCAGCTCATGTTCCTGGTCAATAAACTCCACAAAATGAAGCGCGATTCACCGCTGGGCAGCCGAATCGCGATGGTTCACAACGGCTCGGCCCTGTTCACCGGCGATGCCGGCCAGGGCGAGAGCAATATCCGCCGCTGGATACTGGAAAACGACTGGCTGGAAGCCATCATCGCCCTGCCGCTCAATATGTTCTACAACACCGGCATCGCGACCTATATCTGGGTGCTGGGGAACCGCAAGGCCGAAGCCCGCCAGGGCAAGGTGCAGCTGATCGACGCCACCCAATGGTTCAAACCCTTGCGTACCAACCTGGGCAAGAAGAACTGTGAACTGGGTCCGGACGACATCGCCCGCATCGTTCACACCTTGCTTGACTTCGAGGAAACCGAAAACTCCAGGATTTTTCCGAACGAGGCTTTCGGCTACTGGAAAATTACGGTGGAACGCCCGCTGCGGCTGAGAAGCCAGTTCACCCGCGCCAACGTCGAGGCGTTGCGCTTCGCTTCGGGCGATGCCGCCTTGCGGCGCGAACTGTTCAACCGCTTCGGCAACGATATTTATGACCGATTCCACATCATCCGGGGCGAGATGGAGCAAATCCTGCTCGGGGAAGACGAGAACGGCGACGAGGACGGCGAGGAAGGCAGCGGGTCGAAAAAGAAGGCAATTCCGGAAAAGCGCCGCAAGAAGCTGCTCGATCCGGGGACTTGGGAGCGGGACCACCGCTTGCACGCTGCCGCCAAGGTGTTGTGGAAAGCCGTCGGCGATGAGGTGTTCATGGACCACAATGCGTTCCGCGAACGCTTCGAAGCCGCCGCGCAAGACGTGGCGCCGGAGTTGAGCGCCGCCGAACGCAAGCTGATCCAGCGGGCGGTGAGCGAACGCGACGAAACCGCGGCGCCCGTCCTGTCCGGCAAGCCGTCCAAGCCGAAGAAAGACCTCGATTACGCCCGCGAGCGGTTGTACGGCCAGTTTCTGGTGACGGATGGCGAAAAATCGGAAGTGGTGGAATACGAACCCGACCCCGAGTTGCGCGACACCGAACAGGTTCCGCTGCTGGAAAAAGGCGGCATCGAAGGATTTTTCCGGCGCGAGGTATTGCCTTATGCGGAGGACGCCTGGATCGACCCCAAGGGCACGAAGATCGGTTATGAAATTTCCTTCGCGCGGTACTTCCACAAGCCCGCTCCGCTTCGTACCCTGGAACAGATCCGTGCGGATATTCTCGCCCTGGAACGGGATACCGAGGGTTTGTTGCAACGTATTTTGGAGGATTCCCCGTGAGCGTAGAAGAGCAAGTCATCTCCACCTTACGAATGCTGCCGCCGGAACGGCAGGCCGAAGTGCTGGATTTCGCGGAATTTCTGAAGCAACGCAGCTTGCCGCCCAAAGAGCCGCGTCCCTTCGGATTGTGCGCCGGCCAAATTCAGGTGCCGGACGATTTTGACGCGCCTTTGCCATACGGCTTTCTTTAATAGGTTGTCGGCTGACTACAAGCGGACGCGCTGATGCAGCGGCATGAAGGAAGCTATGCACGGCGGGATGATTTCAAATGAATTATTTACTCCATAACAATATCTGGGTTGCAATTATTAGCTCAGTAGTTTCCCCAGTGAACGATCCGTTTTGACGATGGTTTCATTTGCACGCTATGAAAGTTATCGAGAAGCCGAAGCTGACTTCCTTCCTAAAATACCTTCACATTGGGAAATGGTTCGCGCTGGCGCGCTCTTTCGAGAAATTGTTGATGTCGGTCATCCTGATTTAGAGCTCCTTTCCATTAATCGCTTCGTTGGGATTACTAAGCAGTCGGAAACAGGACGTAAAACAAGGGCATCAAGAGATCGTTCGGCTTATAAGCGAATACTGCCAGGTGATTTAGGCTATAACCTCATGAATGCCTTTATGGGTTCTATTGGAGTAAGCACGCAGGAAGGTATTTTGAGTCCCGCCTATGCGGTTGCAAGGCCACGTCGCGAGATTATTCCAGACTATTTTCATTACCTTTATCGGACAGCACTTTACCAACAACAGTTTGGGCGGCGCTCGTACGGGATTATGTACGAGCGGAATCGGTTGTATTTTGCCCGATTTAAAACCATCGCTACGCTGGTTCCACCCTTGGACGAACAGCGCGCGATCGTTGCCTATCTTCGAGCACAAGACCGCCGAATCGCGAAACTGATTAGCGCCAAACAGCGGTTAATCAAGCTACTGAACGAGCAGAAGCAAACCATTATTCACCGCGCCGTGACTCGTGGGCTGAATCCGGATGTTCCGCTCAAGCCTTCGGGTATTGATTGGCTGGGGGATGTGCCCGTGCACTGGGATACGTTTCGCCTGAAAGCGCTCGTTAACAATGTTGTTGAGCAGACGACTGAAAAGCATGACGATGAGCTCTACGTTGCACTTGAACACGTCGAAGAATGGTCGGGAAAGCTTGTCGTCAAGAATAGGGAAGGCAGTTTTCAGAGTCAGGTAAAGCAATTCCGCACTGGTGATTTGTTATTCGGCAAATTGCGGCCTTATTTGGCAAAAATAGTTCGTGCGACCGAACCTGGGGTGTGTGTCGGAGAATTCCTTGTTCTTCGCCCAGTTGTCGATAGGTCAATTGCACCGTTTCTCGAGGTAATACTACGATCCAAGAAGTTTATCGACTTAATCAATAGTTCGACTTATGGTGCGAAGATGCCTCGTGCAGAGTGGGGATTCATCGGCAATGTTCGCGTGCCTTTCCCTCCGACGCTAGCTGAACAAATCGGCATCATCGATTTTGTCGCGAGTGAAACGGCCGGTATTGATCGAGCTATTCAAGCAGCGAACAGTGAAGTCAATCTGATTCGAGAATACCGCGACCGCCTTATCTCCGACGTCGTCACCGGCCAAATCGACGTGCGCGGCTGGCAGCCACCAGCGGATGAATCCTTCGGGGATGAGGACATCATGCAGGAACTGGCCGAAGCAGAAGAACAAGAAGAATCGGGGGAAGACCATGAGGGTGACGAATACCCGTGAAGCGGGCTTGGAAGCACTGATTTTTTCAGCCCTTACCGGCTTCCCGGCCAGGGAGGCGGACAATATCGGTGTGCGCGAAGAGGCGGTTTACGGCGGCGGGGGCTATGTGCCGGGTCGGCCGGAAGACTACGACCGCGATCATGCGCTGGATACGGTCAAGCTGTTCGAATTTCTCAACGCCACCCAACCCAAAGTCATCGAGCAACTCGATATCGCTGAGGACGGCCCCAAGCGCTTGCAGTTCCTCAACCGACTGCAGGGCGAAATCGCCAGGCATGGCGTGGTGCATGTGCTGCGTCACGGCTTCAGCCACGGACCGGCGAGCGGCATCCGGCTTTATTTCTACCTGCCTAGTCCTGGCAACGAGGAAGCCGCCCGGCAGTTTGCCCAAAACATTTTCAGCGTTACTCGCCAGCTTCGCTACAGCAAGGACGAAAGGCGCCTCGCCCTGGACTTGGCGCTGTTCGTCAACGGCTTACCGGTAGCGACCTTCGAGCTCAAGAACCGGCTGACCAAGCAGACCGTGGCCGATGCCGTCACCCAGTACCAGCGCGACCGCGACCCGCGCGAACTGCTGTTCCAGTTCGGCCGCTGCATGGTCCACTTCGCCGTGGACGACCAGGACGTGCGCTTCTGCACCCACTTGCAGGGCAAGTCCTCATGGTTCCTGCCGTTCAATAAAGGCTACAACGACGGAGCGGGCAATCCGCCCAACCCCGGCGGCTTCAAGACCGATTACTTGTGGAAGGAAGTCCTGGAACATCGATCCCTGGCGAATATCCTGGAGAACTACGCGCAGATCGTCGAGGAAAAGGACGAGCTGGGCCGCAAGAAACGCAAGCAAATCTTTCCTCGTTATCACCAGTTGCGCGCCGTCCGCCGGTTGCTGGCCGATGCCGGCGAGCACGGGGTCGGGCGGAAATATTTGATCCAGCATTCCGCCGGCAGCGGCAAGAGCAATACCATCGCCTGGCTGGCCTACCAGCTCGTAGAACTACGGCAGAAAACGGCCTCCGGCGCACTGTCTACTACACCTGTTTTCGATTCCATCATCGTCATCAATGACCGGACGGTACTTGACAAGCAAATCAAGGAAACCATCAAGGGATTCCATCACGTCGGCTCGCTCGTCGGTCACTCGGAAGATTCCGCCGCATTGCGCAAGTTCATCGCCGAAGGCAAGAAGATCATCATCACCACGCTGCAGAAATTCCCTGTCGTGCTGGACGAATTGGGCGTCAGCCACCGCAACCGAACCTATGCCATCATCATCGACGAAGCGCATTCCAGCCAGGGCGGACGCACGGCGGCGCAGATGAACATGGCTTTATCCCATGTGGAAACGGACGAAAACGAAAGCTCGGACGAAATCATCGCCCGCATCATCAAGCAACGGCGGATGATCGAAAATGCCAGCTATTTCGGCTTCACCGCCACGCCGAAAGGCCGCACGCTGGAATTGTTCGGAACGCAGATCAAGATCGGCGACGAGATCAAACGGGTAGCCTTCGATACCTACACCATGAAGCAAGCCATTCAGGAAGGCTTCATCATGGACGTGCTGCAAAACTACACGCCGGTGGAAAGCTATTGGCGGCTCGCCAAGGCCATCGAGGAGGACCCGGCCTTCGACAAGACAAAAGCCCTCAAACGAATGCGCCACTACGCGGAGCGGCATGAACTGGCGATCCGCAAGAAAGCCGAGATCATGGTCGAGCATTTCCTCGAACAGGTGGTCGGCGGGCGCAAAATCGGCGGCCAGGCGCGGGGTATGGTGGTGTGTAACGGCATCGAACGCGCTTACGAGTATTTCAAGGCCATCAGCGCGTACCTTACGGAACTCAAGAGCCCGTACAAAGCCATCGTGGCATTTTCCGGGGAGCACGAGTTCGACGGCCGCAAGGTGACGGAGGCGACCCTCAACGGCTTTCCGTCCTCGAAGATCGAACGGAGTTTCAAGACCGATCCTTACCGGCTGCTGGTCGTGGCCGACAAATACCTCACCGGATTCGACGAGCCGCTATTGCATACCATGTACGTGGATAAGCCGCTGGCCGGCATCAAGGCCGTGCAAACCCTGTCGCGGCTTAACCGTGCTCATCCGCAAAAGCACGACACCTTCGTGCTGGATTTCGCCAACAGTACCGATGTCATCGTCGAGGCGTTTCAGGATTACTTTCGAAGCACGGTGTTGGCCAAGGAGACCGACCCGGACAAACTGCACGACCTCAAGGCGGATTTGGACGCCCGGCAGATCTATACCTGGGAACAGGTGGAAACCCTGGCGGCCCGCTACGTCGGCGGAGCGGAAAGGGATCAACTCGATCCCATTCTCGATGCTTGCGTCGCGGTTTACATCGATAGTCTGGACGAAGAGGGACAAGTCAAGTTCAAGGGTAACGCCAAGAAATTCTGCCGCTCCTATGGCTTTCTTTCGTCCATCCTGCCCTATGGGCATTTGGCGTGGGAAAAGCTGTCGATCTTCCTGAACTTCCTCATTCCCAAGCTGCCGGCCCCCGAGGAGGAAGATCTGTCGAAAGGCGTGCTGGAAGCCATCGATATGGACAGTTACCGGCCGGAGGTCCGCGCCACGATCAGTCTTGCCCTGAAAGACGAAAACGCGGAACTTGCGCCGCCGGAGGCAGGGGGAGGCGGCGGCCGCCCCGAGCCGGAAATGGAACGCCTATCGAATATTCTCAAGACGTTCAACGAGCAATTCGGAAACATCGAGTGGAAAGACAGCGACAAGATTCGAAGAGTCATCGAGGTCGAGTTGCCGCAAAAAGTCGCTGAGGACAAGGCCTATCAGAACGCGATCCGGAATTCGGACAAACAGAATGCCCGGGTCGAGCACGACAAGGCGCTGCAGCGCGTCATCCTGGAAATGCTCAGCGACCATACCGAACTTTTCAAACAGTTCTCCGACAATCCCGGTTTCAAGCGATGGCTTGCCGATTCCGTCTTCGATTTAACCTATCGCCCGACTAAGCCAGCTGCCATCGGGCTAGGCCGGGAATGGCTGGATCAGGCCCGCGGTGTCATCGTGCGGGCATTCGGGCCGAACGCGAAATGGCAGGGCATCGCGGAGGCCGTCTGGCAGCACTTCAAACTGCAACTGGACGATCCGTTGATGTTGTCCGACATACAGCGGATCAGCGGCGAACTGGGCGTGGAGATCGATGACGTTACCACGGTCCTGCAGGTGCTCGCGGCGGCCGAGCCTCCTCTCCTATCCACCACGTTTACCAAGGTTGACCCGGAAACCGGGGAGGACAAGGAAGTTGCATTGGGCGTAGTCCGCCAGAGTTTGGCGAACCTATCCACGAGAGGCATTCTCGGCGAGCAGGCGGAAGAGATGGCCAACCAGGTATTGCTCGGTTGGAGGCCGGCGATTTCGCAAGAGTCGGCGAACGGTTGATATGCAGCAGATTCCGGACTCCATCACCATTTGGCTGCAACAGTGCCCGGAGTTGCGGGCATTGATCGATCCCAATTCGACCGATGAAGAGTTCGACGAAGCCCTGGAAGCCCATATCGAGGACGCCATCCGCTGGCTTGAAGACAATGCAAATTCGCTTCATGCGGATAGCGAGGATAGCCTTTCGACGACTCTCGCCGGACACATCAGCATCAAGAAACTATTGGATGCTACTCGGGAAACGAACAACAAAGGCCACGTCGACATCACCATCAAGGTGATGTCGAGCTCCCGCAAACGGCTCGGCGAGGCAAAAATTTATAAAGGATATGCCTATCACAAGAAGGGCATCCAACAACTCGTGGACCGCTATTCAACCGGCAGAGAAAGATCGGGTTATATGTTCTGCTACGTGAAAGAGCCGAACATAAAAGCAAAAATGAGCGGGCTTCAAGCGGAGTGCGACTCAAAAAAACCTTGCGCTCAATTAAGTATCGGTAAAGCGTACAATAAATGCCGTTGGGCATTCGAAACGTGGCATTCACATGCAAGCGGCGAGGAGCTTCGGGTTGTGCATTTTGGCGTCAATTTGCATGTTGCGGGGAGTTCAGGCGGGACGAAGCCCCGCCGTAAGCATCGCCGAAAATGACCGGAGCCTTTGTTGCCTTTCTCTTTCCTAAACGAACGCCGATAGAATTGCCAAGATGCCGCAAGGCGCGCGAGACGCTGATCTTTTTGGCGGCCGATCGTTTATGAACCGGGGAACGGAGGTTCAGGCACATTCGTGGCCAACATTCGCCTTTTCGGCCAGCCGATCCGATAGCACCGACTTTAGAGGGCGGGAAGGTCTTGCACACAGTCGATTTTCGGCTAAGCTGGAGGGGACTGCACGGAATTGGGGGAAGATTCCGCTAAGAATCACCAAGAAGCAGTCTTGAGTGCCCGGCCTCGGCCGGGTTTCTTTTTTCTACACCTCAAGCCGATGTCGGGAAATCCGGCGTTCACTTGGCGAAAATTCCTCCATAAATAGCCGCATTTTTTTGCGTACTTCAAGTTGGTTTATGGCTTGTGGGAGCGGGCTTTAGCCCGCGATTGAGCGATTATCGCGGGCTAAAGCCCGCTCCCACACTAATTCCAAATCGCTTTCAATAAAGCATTCATTTTTGTAGGTGGGTTAGGCCGCGAGGCCGTAGCCCACCGAGCGATCCCGAATCGGTGGGTTACGCTTCGCTAACCCACCCTGCGATTAATGTTCACTCGAATGCCGAATGGAATAAGGCCATTTACAATCAATCCTTACATACGAACGGAAACTGCTCTGACAGCTGAGTTTACCAACCCAGTTTACGGAGCTATTTCGGCAATTCCGAAGAGGATTTCAAGACTTGAGATGCTTTTCGAGAAATCCCAAGAGATCTTGCCACGCCTTCTCGGTCTCGATGCGTTCAGCCGGTGCCGCGCCGTTCTTCAGGTAAGGTGTGTAAACCAGAAAGCCATGCCGGCAGCGGGGATAAATTTTCAATTTGGCCGGATGCCGGGCTCTGTCCAATTCCGCCTTGAATGTAATCGCCTGCTGGGCGGGTACGATGTCGTCCCGGCCGCCCTGGAGGATCAGCACCGGCGCCTTCAAGTTCGGGATTTGAGCCAGGGCGTGGCGGGTCGAGAAAGCCAGCGGTTTGTCCTCCGGGCCGTCGCCGTAGATTCGCCGGGTCAGTTCGTCGCGGCCCGAGATTCCGTTTTGTTGAAGATGGCGCCACCAGGCGTAGATGTCCATCACCCCGTCGGCCGTGATCACGGCATCGACCTCAGACTGCCGCGCGGCTGCCAGCACGCTGATCAGAGCGCCGTGCGAGACCCCGACCATGGCCACTTTCCGGCCGTCGACGCCGGGTACTTGGGCCAGCAGCGGCAGAACATTCAGCACATCCCGCACTTCGCCGGCGGCTACTTCGATGTCTCCTTCCGATCCGTCCTCGCCTCGATAGGACGGGGTGAACACGGCATACCCCGCCTGCGCCAGACGCGCACTGGCCCGCATGTGTTCCACGGAAATGCCCGAAACGCCGTCATGGTTGAAGAGAATCAGCGGCAGTTTGTCCTTGGCGCGGGGCAGGAACAACAAGCCTTTGACCTTCAGGCCATCGCTGGGATAGGTCCAGACCGAGACGGGAACTCCGCCGATTTGGCCGGCCGATTCCTCGGCAACGCCAGGAATTCGAGCCGCGGCCGGACGGTACAGGGCCAGCGCCAAACAAAGGATCGACATCCATCTCGAGACGGCATGGCCGGGATTCTGTTCTCGGACGGCAGGCGATCTGTGCGCCTTGCTTCGATGTTTCCGCCACGTCCTCATTGTCATCAGCGTCACGGATGGGCAGTGCTAAACTGGTTCTGCCGCCGCTACGTCGGCTTGGGTTTTGGCGAACGGGCTGAGGCAAGCGAGCCGGAAGCAATAGTAGCCGAACGTATCGAAGCAAGCGACAAGACGATCCGGAATGTCCGCCATTGATCAATTATCCTAGAAACGGCAGTTGACCGCTTAGATGGAGTAGAAAAGCCCTATGAATTCTGACCGTCCTACCTTCTACCGATTTCACCACTCGGGTGAAGTCGCTACGCACCCGATTGCACGGCGGGCGAGCCGCCTGGCGGCGTTGCTCCTTCTTGTGGGGGACGGCCCCACGGCGGCGTCGCGCCTTGCCAGCCGGCCCGCCAGCCGCACACTCGGCCGCGTCCAACCGCCGTTTCTAGGATTATCAGTAGGGGAAGCGAATGACGAAACATAAGAACGCTATTTTGGCGCTGTTGATCGGATTTTCCACGTTAGCGGTGAACCAGGCCTGGGCGGAGAGAGGGGGCGGCAATGGACGGAAGCTCGATAGACCATCGGGTGGGCAATATCGGGAGCGGTATCAAGATCTTCGGCAGGAGCGAAAAAGTTTTCAGCAAGAATTTCAAGGCGAGGTTCAAGAACGTGCGCGGGACAGGGGCGTCGGGCGGGAGGGTGTGCGTCCGGGCGAGATGGAAGGCAGGCGTGAGCCGCTGATGATGCCGGAGGAGCGTGAGCGATATCAAAACCAGTACCGGGAATTGCGCGAAGAAAGAAAAGGGCTGCGAGGTTTGACCGAGGATGCCGGCGCGGGAAGGGGCGGGCGAGGCATGAGGCAAAGGCAAGAATAAATAACCAACCAATCCGGAACGGATAGCGATATAACCCGGCCGGGCATTATCTCAGCCGGGTTTTTACAGCTTCCGATTCCGGCTGTTCCGGCTTATAGGAATAGTTAAGGACACCGATGGTCTTACATCTTACGAAAAAGGCTTGAATCCATTAAACGCTATTCCAAAGTAGCTTATCGGGTGGCCTCTCGTTTCGGTGCTCCGTAACGGTTTCACGACGCTGACGAGTGATGTCCAAACCGCTTTGGCAACCGTAGTCAACTTGGGGTGATTGCGGTATTGGGCGGAGATTCTTGAGGGTTTAGTATTACGAACCGTGGCGAACTGATCGGCCAGGCGTTTATATAGCGCGGCTTACCCTCGGCTTCTTATATTGGACGCTGTTCGGTACCGGTATGCCGCAGGAGCGATTTCCCCGTAAAGGGACGTTTGGAAACCTGGCGGGTTGTTTCGCGATCAAACAGACAGTGAATGCGAAGCCAAGATGGAATCGATGCGGGGATTCGATTGAAAGCTGTCGGAATTTACGGTGGTGTCGCTTAACGCTGTTGGAGCAACGGAAATGAACCGACTTGAACCCTCAATTGCCGCCCGACAGGGGCAAAATGACCGCGCTCCGCCGATGCGGATCATCCGGTTGATTTACGACAGCAGCGGGTTACGGCGAATCATATCCCGCCAAGCGGGTTGCTTTCCCGACTTGGATGTCAAGAGAGCACAGGGAGAGAGCGAAGCGGCATTTCGTAGACGAGCCGGGTTGAACCGCTCCGGTTCGGAGCCGAGCTGAAAGCCTTGGCTTTTGTAAGCCAGGTTTCAGTTTTGGAACGCTCGCCGATCAGGTATGTCTCAAGATAAGACTCCACCTCCCATGAGCAGAAGGAGAAGCTATCTCGGCAGGAGGCTTGATGCGAACGTCACGGAGGCTATGTTCACCATCTTTTCATGAACGGTACGCCTACCGATTCCCCCTGCCGATAATTCTTTTCGCGTTACCGTTGTCTCTGCCTTTCGGCGGAGCGGCATACACCCAAAGAGCCGAGCCTCCGGTCACTGCTTTGCAAAAAGCGTCCGACGAAGACGGGCAGTGGCTTATTTCGGCCAAGGATTACGCCAATACCCGTTTCAGCGCGCTCGACCAGATCAAGGCCGAAAACGTCCACGATCTGCGGTTGAACTTCACCTTCTCGACCGGCCTGTCGCGCGGCCACGAAGCCGCGCCTATCGTGGCCGACAACACGATGTACATCGTGACCCCTTATCCGAACATTCTTTACGCCCTGGATTTGACCCGTCCGGGCGCGCCTCTCAAATGGAAGTACGAGCCGAAGCCGCTGTCCGCGGCTCAAGGGTTGGCCTGCTGCGATGTCGTCAATCGAGGAGCGGCGTACTCGAAGGGACGAATTTTCTTCAACACGCTCGACGGGCAGACCGTGGCGGTCGATGCCAAGACCGGAAATGAAATCTGGAAATCACGGATCGGCAATATCAATCTGGGCGAATCCATTACGATGGCGCCGCTGATCGTGAAGAACAAAGTGCTGGTGGGCAACAGCGGCGGCGAGTTCGGCGTGCGCGGCTGGCTTACGGCGCTCGATGCCGGCAACGGCCGCGTGGTCTGGAAAGCGTACTCCACCGGCCCCGACAAGGACGTGCTGATCGGCCCCAGGTTCAAGCCGTTTTACCCCCAGGACCGTGGCGAGGATCTGGGCGTTGCGACCTGGCCGCCCGAGGCTTGGAAAATCGGCGGCGGCACCGTGTGGGGCTTCATTTCCTACGATCCTGCCTTGAATCTGATCTATCACGGCACCGCCAATCCCGGGCCGTGGAATCCGGAACAGCGCCCAGGCGACAACAAGTGGACGGCCGGGGTCTTCGCACGCGATCCCGACACCGGCGAAGCGCGCTGGTTTTACCAGTGGAGTCCCCACGACCTGTACGACTATGACGGCGTTAACGAAAACGTCCTGCTGGACTTGTCCATTAACGGGCAGATCCGGAAAGTTCTGGTTCATCCCGAGCGGAACGGTTACGTGTATGTCCTCGACCGAACTACCGGCGAGGTGCTGTCGGCCACGCCTTTCGTGCATATCACGACGACCAGGGGCGTCGATTTGAAAACCGGACGCCCGCTCGAAGTGCATGAGAAAAGGCCCCGGTTCAACACCGTCGTGCACGATATTTGTCCCGCAGCGCCAGGAGGGAAGGATTGGCAGCCCTCGGCCTATTCCCCGAAAACCGGCTGGCTTTACATTCCTCATCAGAATATCTGCATGGACGAAGAGGGCGTCGAAGCCAACTATATCGCGGGCACGCCCTATGTCGGCGCCAATGTGCGGATGCACGCGGGTCCCGGCGGACACCGGGGCGAGTTCACCGCCTGGGACCCCGTTGCCGCCAAGGCGGTCTGGAAGATCAGGGAGAAGTTCCCGGTGTGGAGCGGCGCCTTGGCGACGGCGGGCGACGTGGCGTTCTACGGCACCATGGAAGGCTGGTTCAAGGCGGTGAATGCCCGGACCGGCGAGTTATTGTGGCAATTCAAGTGCGGCTCCGGAATCATCGGCCAGCCAATGACTTACCGGGGGCCCGACGGCAAGCAATACGTGGCGACTCTGTCCGGCGTCGGCGGTTGGTCCGGGGCTATCGTTGCCGGCGAGCTTGATTTTCGTGACGGTACCGGAGCGTTGGGATTCATCAATGCGATGACCGATTTACCGGAGTATACGACGCGGGGTGGGATGCTGTATGTCTTCGCATTGCCGTAGATCCGGGTTCTTCTCGATGCTTGCCTTGCTTACGGCGTTTTGGCCGGGCATGGCGCCAGCCGTCGTGGATAATCATTCTCCAAAGCGTACTCTCCGCATCTGCTCGGATCCCAATAATCTGCCCTTCTCCAACCAGAGGCAGGAAGGCTTCGAAAACAAGATCGGCGATCTCATCGCCCACGAATTGAATGCCGAAGTCGAGTACACCTGGTGGGCGCAGCGGCGCGGCTTTATCCGCAATACGCTCAAATCCCATCGCTGCGACCTGGTTCTCGGCGTCCCGAGCAACTTCGGGCCCGCACTGACGACGACGCCCTATTATCGGTCCAGCTACGTGTTCGTTTACCGCCTGGACTCGGGGCTGAATATCCGCTCCTTCAACGATCCTACGCTGCACGACGTCAAGATCGGCGTGCAGATCGTCGGGGACGACTTCGCCAACACCCCGCCGGCCCATGCCCTGACCAGCCGAAAGATCATCGATAACGTGGTCGGTTACACCGTTTACGGCGATTACTCCAAGGAGAATCCGCCGGCCAGGATCATCGATGCGGTAGTGGCGGGCGACATCGATATCGCCGTCGTATGGGGACCTTTGGCGGGCTACTTTGCCAAGAACCAAGCGGTTCCGCTCGCCGTCGTGCCCGTCTCGCCGCCGGCCGACCGGTCTCTTCCCTTCGTGTTCGATATCGCGATGGGAGTGAGGCACGGCGATAAACGGTTACGCACAGAACTGGAACGCATCATCGAGCGCAGGAGCAAGGAGATCGAAGCCATACTCGACGAGTATGGCGTGCCCCGGATCGGAACCCGCCTTTCCAGCCGAAACGGACGGTCAGGATGGAAATCGGTCATAAGCTCTCGGCATTAGCCTGTGCGATTGCGGCGGTTCTTCTTCTGAATGCCTGCGATCGCCAGGAGGACCCCGCAGCGGTATCGGTAGCCGGCGGCGATCCCGCACAGGGGAGGGAAGCCATTTCACGGTACGGCTGCGGGTCTTGCCATGTCATCCCCGGAATCGAAGGCGCAAACGGTCTGGTGGGGCCGCCTTTGAGCGGAATCGCGAGCCGCGTCTACATCGCCGGCGTGCTGACCAACACGCCGGAAAATCTGATGCGCTGGATTCAAGATCCGCCTGCTATCGATCCCCTGACCGCCATGCCGAACACGGGTGTTACAGAAGCGGATGCCCGCCATCTTGCCAGCTTTCTCTATACGCTGCGGTAGACGGCTGATTCTCACGACCTCTACGGTATGACATGCTAAGCTAACGGTTTTCGGCCCCTGCTGCGGCATGGGTCGGAAACCGCCATTCGTCGGACAACCGTTAAGACCACTCCGGATCATTTCAAGGCACATGAGTATCGGCACGCTGTTCATCGTTTCAGCCCCGTCCGGGGCGGGAAAAACCAGTTTGGTCAGGGCACTGCGGGAAAACCTCGAGGGGTTCACGGTTTCGGTGTCGCATACCACGCGAGCGCAGCGTCCCGGGGAAGTCCATGGCCGGGATTATTTCTTCGTGAATCATGCCGAATTCGAAGGGATGATCGAATCGGGCGGATTTCTGGAGCACGCCAGGGTGTTCGACAACTATTACGGCACGGCTCGGGCAACCGTGGAAAAAGCCCTATCCGAAGGACAGGACGTGCTGCTCGAAATCGACTGGCAGGGCGCCCGCCAAATCCGCAGCTTGATGCCCGATTGCATTTCCATCTTCATTCTGCCGCCTTCGCGCCGCACCCTGGAAGAACGGCTCAAGACTCGCGGCCAGGACGATCCTGACACCATCGCCCGCCGCATGCGCGATGCCATCTCGGAGATGTCGCATTACAGCGAGTACGACTATCTCATCGTGAACGACGACTTCGATCGGGCGCTCGCGGAACTGCGCAGCGTCGTGATCGCCAGCCGGCTCAAGACGGGGCGGCAGTCCGAAGTTCACAAAGATCTGATCGGCGGACTATTGGCCTAATTCCATTTTGTGTAACGCCTGCGGCAGCGGGCGTTACAGGCCCCGACCGGGGAAGGCTGGCTGTGCCGGGTCAGCCACAAGGACCTGTTTACCGGCGAGATCGTGGGCTACGCTCGCGGGGAACGCATGACGACGGCCTTGGTCAGCCAGTCTTTGTGGCGGGAGGTGTCGGCAAAGCGGCCCGCTCCAGGCAATGCCATTATTAACCCGGCCTATAAATATAGGCCGGGTTAATCCGGGGCAAGGATGCCCCGGCGCGGCGACAAGCGGCGTGAGCCCAGGCCGGGCGTGTACCGGCCTGGGCGGCGGCCCGAAATACCAGGAGGGTATTTACGGGCCTGACTAATAAGTTAAGCCGTCATTCCGGCAGGGATTGCTCACCCCGTCCTTGGGGTTCGTCCTACGGACCGTGCTCCGCACGTCCAAATTTGCTCCGGGCAAATTTGTGCCGGACAAATCGGCAGGGCGAGGCGCAATGCGGCGAGCGGGCAGGCCAGGGAAGGACTGCCCAGGACTCGCGAGCGAAGCGGGACGGCGTAGCGTGGCGAGGCCGATTTGCACGCGAAGCGCCCGTAGGGTGCCGCACAGGGACTGTGCGGCATGAATCCAGTGCACAAGGAAGTGATAGGCCTCTGCCGTCCATGGCTTCTGGACCCCGGCATTCCAATCGCAAACGGGCCTTTAGTCGGCCCCTTCCCTGCCGGGGTGACGTTATTCGTCTTAACTTAACGGCATTGCCGCTCCAGGCCTGATTCACCATTCCGGTCAGGGGAGCCAGTGTTGTGCCCATGCCTATCGGGCGTTGCTGGAGCAGTTCGGTTTCAAGCCTCCAAATGCTCCTATGGAGAGCTTTTGGGGCACGCTGAAGAACGAACGGGTCCGTCACCGGCGGTTTGCTACGCGACAACAAACCATCGCGGACATCACGGAATGGATCGAGATCTTCTACAACCGCCAACGGCGCCACTGGCGGTAATGGTGGCCACCTTTGGACGCTGCTGTTCAAACGCGTGCCCCGCTCGCTGAATCACTTCCCGGCCATCCAGCCGTTGATTTCCTCCATGAACGGCGAGGACAGACTGCCGGCCCTGACCTGTAATCCAACAAGCCCCCGGATGTAGTCGTAGCGGGCCTTGGCCTGCTCGACGCGTGCCTTCAGCAGCCGGCGCCGGGCCTCGAGCAGGTCGACGATCGTCGAAGCGCCGAGCTCATAGCCGCGTTCCTGGGCCTCGGCGGCTTTCTCCTGCGCGCGCACTTCCTGGCGGGTGGAGTCGATCCGCGAGTAGCTGGCCATGGCATCCAGGTATGCCGTTCGTGTTTCCTGTTCGATTTCTCGGCGCTTCTGCTCGAACTGCTCCCGGGCGATCCGATGCCTGGCTTGTGCATCCCTCACCCCCGCCTGAACCCGGCCGCCCTCGAAGATCGGGACGGTGAGCTGCACGCCGGCGGTGAACACGTTGTAAGGGGGCTGGGAACGGTTATCGAATCCGGTGTCCGCATAGGTCTCGGAGACCTGCAGGGTAAGCAGCGGAGCATGCTCGGCCCGGCTGCTGGTCACCAGTTTGTCTGTGGCGTCGATGCCGTGTTGTAGCGCGGTCAGGGCCGGGTTGTTACGGGTCGCTTCCTGCACCCATTCGTCCGGAGCGCGCGGGACGGGGGGAAAGTGCTCCCGGCCGACCGGGTTGACATCCCGCACCGAACCCCCGGCCAGCTCGCGCAGTTTCTCCAGCGCCACATCCTTGGCATTTCGCGCCTCGATCCCGCGGGTGGCCAACGTTTGGTAATAGGCCTCGACCTCGTACAGATCGGTCACCTTCACCATCTGCCGCTCGTGCATCCGCTGCAGGCCTTTCAGCTGGCTTTCCACGGCTCTTGTTTCCGATGCCACGTAGGCGATGTTGTCGGTAGCCTCGACTGCCCTGAGATACCGGTCCACCAGGTCCCCCGCGACAGCCATGCGCGCCGCCTCGAGTTCCTGCTCCGACTGCAAAATGACATTTTCGGCGCTCTGCCAGCGATAGAAAGAGGCTAGGTCAAACAAGGCCTGGCGCAACTGCACCGTTCCGCGCAGGCCGCTGTATTGCTGATCGATTGCGGGCAAGCTGCTCAGGCTCAGCGAGCTTTGTCCGGCCTGTTGATGCAGATCGTTGTAAGAGTAATTCCCGACCGCGAAAATCTGCGGCAGCAATTTGCTGAATGCCTGGTCTTTCTGGGCGTTGGCTCGATCCACCGAGTATTCGCGGCTTTTCAGCACGGGGTTGGTTTCCAGGGTGCGCTGGTACAGCTCCAGCAGGGACTCGGCGCAAGAGGCCGAAGGCAGAGCAAGTACCGCCAGGCACAGGAGGCCCTTTCCGAAACCGGCTAATGTCATGGATCAATCTTCGATAAAGGAGCGGGTGACGGTGTTTACGAAGGGGTCGGTCAGATACTCGAACAGGGTGCGCTCGCCCGTATTTATCAAGACCTCGGCCGGCATGCCCGGCACCAGGTCCAGTTTCTGGCGGGCCAGGTCCTGAAGCCCTTCCGGCGTGATTTCCACCCGCGCCAGGTAATAGGAAGTCTGGGTTTGTTCGTCCACCAGGCGGTCGGCGGAAACAACCATCAGCTTGCCCTCGATTTTTGGGGTATCGCGGGATTTGAAGGCGGTAAACCGCACTTCCGCCATCTGGCCGAGCTGGATACGGTCAATGTCCTGAGGCGACAGCCGGGCTTCCACGACCAAGCGCTCATCCTGCGGAACAATGTCCAGGATCTTTCCCCCCGGCTGGATGACGCCCCCCAGGGTGTGCACGGACAGACCCAGGACCATGCCGGGCTCCGGTGCCTTGACGACCGTGCGCGCCACTGTGCTTTCCAGGGACTGAATCTTTTCGCGCAACTCGAACAGAGCCGCCTGGACCTCGCCTAGTTCCTTCGCGACCTCCCGCTGCAGCTCCTTCTGGAGCTGGAGGATCTTGAGTTCGGTCTCGCTGATCTGTAGCTCGGTGGCTGCCAGTTCAGACGCCAATTCCCCGCGCTGGCCCTCGCTTTGTGCCAGACTGCGCTCCAGTTCCCGCACTTTCTGCTTCTCGGTGTAGCCTTCCTTGAGAAGGGCCTCGAAATCCTCCAGTTCGTGCCGAAATGACTTCACCAGGCGATCACGGCTGGTGATTTGGGCCTGCAAACCCTTGAGCTTGGCGCGGAGCTGTTCGATCTGCCGCCGGTACAGGGAAATCTCGCCGTCGTGGGCCGTCTTGCGGACGGTGAAAGTGTGGTTCTGTATGCGGATGGCGTCATCGATCCGGGGATCGTCTGCATGGACGAGCAAATCGGGAGGATAGCGGACCTCATTCAGGCCATCGCGTTGCGCGATCAGGCGGGCTTCCCGTGCCGCGGCGATGTAATATTGCCCGCGCAAGACTTCGAGCTGAGCGCGCGGCTGGGTGTCGTCGAGGGTAGCCAAGACCTGGTCCTTTTCGACCGAATCGCCGTCGCGGACCCGGATGGTCTTGATGATGCCGCCTTCCAGATGCTGGACCGTCTTGCGGTAGTTTTCCACGGTGATGACGCCCGGGGCCAGCGCTGCGCTGCTGAGAGGAGCGAGGGCCGCCCAGGTGCCGAGGCCGCCGAAGATGGCGAAAACGACGAGGAACCCAAGCCGGCGGAAACGGCGGTCGTCGGTCAGCAGCGATGGCTGGGCTGAGGTCGTCACGGCCATCAAGACGGATTGTGGACGGGAGCGGCCGCGACGGGACGGAGGCCGCCGGCCGGCCGCGGCGTCGAATTCTGCAAGCTCGCCAGGACCTGGTCGCGCGGTCCCGACACGGCCACTAGACCTTCCGCCAGCAGAACGATCTTGTCCACCTGGCTCAGGAGGCTCTTGCGATGGGTGACCACGATCACGGTGCACCCTTTGCGCTTCAGTTCGGCCAGGGCGGCGACCAAGGCATTTTCACCCTCCTGATCCAGGTTGGAATTGGGCTCGTCCAGGATCACCAGCTTCGGGTCGCCGAACAAGGCGCGGGCCAGTCCCAGCCGCTGCTGCTGTCCGGCGGAGAGGATATTGCCGTGGCCGAGGATTTTGGTGTCGTAGCCTTCCGGCAGCCGCAAGATCATGTCGTGGATACCGGCGGCGCGGGCGGCCGCCACTACCCTGTCGGGGTCGACGGTGCCGAATCGCGCGATGTTTTCGCCGATGCTGCCGTCGAGAAGTTCGACGTCCTGAGGCAGATAGCCGATGTAGTTGCCCAGCGCCTCCCGGTCCCATTGGGTGGTTTCGGCGCCATCAAGCCGGATGGCCCCCTGGCTTACGGGATAAAGCCCCAGGATCGCGCGGAGCAGGGTGGATTTGCCGGAGGCGCTGGCTCCGATCACGCCCAGTGCGGTGCCCGGTTCGATCCGAAGGCTGATGCCCTTGAGCACCGGGGCGGAGGCGCCCGGCGGCTGGACGACGGCGCTTTCCAGGAGGATTTCACCCCTCGGGGCGGGCAGCGGCATCGGCGGTTCGCGGTACGGGGCGGCGCTGAGCAGTTCGTCGAGCCGCTGGTAAGCGGCCCGCGCCTGCGAAAAACCCCGCCAGGTGCTGATCATCAGGTCCAGAGGCGCCAAGGCGCGGCCCAGCAGTATGGAACCCGCGATCACCAAACCCGGTGTGATCTCCCTGTGGATGGCCAGATAGGCGCCGAGACCAAGGATCAGCGACTGGACGGTCAGCCGGTAAGTCTTCGACAGCGCGGCGATCAGGCCGCCCTTGGCACTGGCCTGGGTTTGCAGCTCGAGCAACAGGGTCTGCTTGTCCTGCCAGCGGGTCCGCATCCGGGGCAGCATGCCCATGGCCTCGATCACTTCCGCGTTGCGCAGATTGCGCTGGGTGAACTGGTTGGACTCCATGGCGTGCCGGTTGGCTTCCTGCAGGTGTTTGCGGGTAGCCGCTTCGTTCCAGACAGCAAGGCCCGCCAGCACGAACGCCGAAATCAGGCCGACTGCCCCGAAAACCGGATGGAACAGGAACATCATCCCCAGATAAACCGGAAACCAGGGGGCGTCAAAAAACGCGAAGAGGCCCGGCCCGGTTAGGAACTGCCGGATTTGTAGCAGGTCGGTCAAAGGCTGCGCGGACGATATCCTGCCCCCGGAAGCGAGGGACTGGGCGAACACCGCATCGAAAACCCGCCCGCCTAGGAGACTGTCCAGACGCGCGCTGGTAACGATCAGAATCTGGGTACGGACCCACTCCAGCCCGCCCATCACGATGAAGAGGAACACCGCGATGAGCGTCAGCATCAGGAGCGTCGACTCGCTGCCGCTGCTCAGCACGCGATCGTAGACCTGCAGCATGTAGATCGACGGCACCAGAAGCAGCAAGTTGATGAAGAAACTGAAGAACCCTACCGACCAGAAGGAGGTCCGGCAGGTTTGCAGCGCCCGGCGCAGATCCGACCGGACCCATGTACCCTGGTGTTGTGGTTGTGGTTGTGGTTGCGGTTGGTGGGTACCCATTCGAATTCCTAAGTAGAGGCTGAACGGATACCCTCAACGCTCCGCATGAAATTAGAGCGGGCAGCCTTCAAGCCGGGCCTTGCGGATCGGGCATTCGTTCCTCCCCGAAACATGAGCGCTCGTATCCTGACCGGAATCAGGCCGGCTGCGCCTGCCCGGCGCCTTCGGCGGCAAGGCAGGGCAACCGGGCTTTCGCAGGCGAACCGCCATATCGGATCAGAGGAGACCCGCTAGATCAGAAACTCGTTCTGTTGCAGCTCCGCGCCTACGCCCACCAGGCTGATCTCCGGAATACCCAGAGGGGCAATCCCGGCACCCTCCGTGGTCGAACCGCTCACCAGGCTCTGGATCACAACGTTGTCCCCGGTGCCGCCGTCGAGCACATCGAGTCCGGCGCCACCCAGCAGCACGTCGTCGCCGGCGCCGCCGAGCAGCACGTCATTGCCGTCACCGCCGATCAGCACGTCGTCGTCATCGCCGCCGTTGGCTGTGAGCTGGATGCTGCCCACCGTCAACCCCGACGCCTCGATCACGTCATCGCCGGCGAGGCCGTTGATCACGAGGCGGTCCATGGTCGGGTCGAAATTCGTGATGTTGATCCGGGCCGCAAGACCCAGCACGGAGACTCCGTTGCCATCGCCCACGACGATTATGACGTCGTCCCCCTGGGTCGCATTGACGAAGATGGTGTCCGCCTGGCCGTCGCTGCCGCCGCCGAAAGCGCCGAGATTAATGTTGACTTCGGTCACGTCCGTGCCGGACAGATCGTTGACCACGATGTTGTCGGCACCGCCCAGCGCGTTGAAATCGATGCGCTCGACGTCGTCCAGGTCCATGGTGACGTTGGCGACGTCGCGGAAGAAGCGCGCGCGGCCGCCGTTGGCGGAGATATCGATGTTTTCGCTGACGTTCGCACCGTTGAACAGCATGGTGTCGAAGCCGGCCTGGCCTTCGAGGATGTCGTTGTCGTCGCCCGGATTCCAGACGAAGGTGTCGTCGCCCGCGCCCATGATTGCAAGGTCGTTGCCGTCTCCGCCGTTGAACAGATCGTCCCCTTCGCTGCCGAGGAGGACGTCGGCGCCGAGGCCTCCGTTCATCGTCAGTTGGACTGCGCCAGCCTCCAGACCGGTAGCATCGATGACGTCATCCCCGCCAAGACCATTGAGCGTCAACCGATCGTTCGCAACCTCCTGGCCGGAAATGTTCACCTGGCTCGGCAGACCGAAGACGGTGATTCCGCCGGCATCGCCCGCGACGCCGAACACGTCGGCGCCTTGCGTGGCGTTCACCGTGACCGCGTCCGCCGCGCCGTCGCCGCCTCCGCCGGAGCCTCTCAGATCGATGTTGATCTGAGTGACGTCCGTCCCGCTGAGATCGCCGACCACGATATTGTCGGCGCCGCCCAGCGCGATGAAATCGATGCGCTCGACGTCGTCCAGGTCCATGGTGACGCTGCCGACGTTGCGGAAGAAGTGCACGCGGCCGCCGTTGGCGGCGATGTCGATGTTCTCGGCCGCGTTGCTGCCGTTGAACAGCATCGTGTCGAAGCCGGCCTGGCCTTCGACGGTGTCGCTGCCGTCGCCCGGATCCCACTGGAATACGTCGTTGCCGGCGCCGAGCAAGGCGACGTCGTTGCCCTGCTGGCCGTCGATGAAGTCGTCACCGTCGCCACCCAGGAGGACGTCGGCGCCCTGGCTGCCCAGGATCGTGTCGTTGCCGGCGCCGCCGTCGATCGTGAGCTTGATCACGCCCGCCGGGAGGGTGGTCGCAGTGATCCCGTCGTCGCCTGCCCCGCCGTTGATGACGAGCGAATCGTTGGCGCCTTCGCTGTTGGCGATGTTAACCTGCGCCGCCAGTCCGACCACCGACGCCGATGTCCCGGCGCCGAACACGTCGATGATGTCGTTGCCGCCCGTGCCGTTCGTGACCACCGTATCGGTCTGCCCATCGCCCGCCGCTCCGCCGAGCGTTCCGGCGAGATCGATGTTGACTTCGGTCACGTCCGTGCCGGACAGATCGTTGACCACGATGTTGTCCGCGCCGCCCAGCGCCCTGAAATCGATCCGCTCGACGTCGTCCAGGTCCATGGTGATGCTGCCGACGTTGCGGAAGAAGCGCACGCGGCCGCCGTTGGCGGCAATGTCGATGTTCTCGGCCACGTTGCTGCCGTTGAACAGCATCGTATCGAAGCCGGCCTGGCCTTCGACGGTGTCGCTGCCGTCGCCCGGATCCCACTGGAATACGTCGTTGCCGGCGCCGAGCAAGGCGACGTCGTTGCCCTGCTGGCCGTCGATGAAGTCGTCGCCGTCACCGCCCAGGAGAACGTCGGCGCCGTTGCTGCCCAGGATCGTGTCGTCGCCGGCGCCGCCGTCGACTGTGATCTGAATGAGGGTCGCTAGATTGCCGGTTGCGGAAAACGTATCGTTACCGCCGTTCATGTTGACGACGAGATTCTCGGTCGTGCCGATATCGAGAGCGAAAGGGGCCGGGTCGAGGCGATCGAAACGGACGCGCGATCCGTTGGCGGTTGCCGTAAACACCTCGGCGCCATTGCCGCCGTTCACTTCCGCGGTGTCGATGCCGGTTCCGCCCTCCATCAGATCGCTGTCATCGCCCGGATTCCAGATCATACGGTCGTTGCCGGCCTCGCCGAACATCTGGTCATCGCCGTCGCCGCCGGTCAGCGTATCGTTTTCAGAACCGCCGAACAGAAAGTCGACGCCGCCTTTGCCGAAGAGGACGTCGTCGCCCGCCTGCCCGAAGAGCTGGTCGCCGCCCGAGCCGCCGGTCAGCGTGTCGTTTCCCGTGCCGCCGAAAAGGTTGGCGCGGGGCAAAGCACCGTTTGTTTCGTCGAGCGTGATGGTGTCGTTTCCGCCCAGCCCAAATCCCTGAATCAGGCTCGTGTTGGCGACGGTCGCCGTACCGCCCCCGACCGGAACGGCGCCGCCATTGATGAGAATGGTTCCGGCCGCATTGCGGCTGAATTCGATCGTGTTGTCGAATGCATCACCGAGTGCCGTCAGAACCCCGGTGGAAGGTGTGAACGTTCCGGTGACCGTCTGGGTGGTGATGTCTGCGCTTGCGGTAAGAGCGAGCGGTCGGACATCTTCGGTCGACAGACCGCTCTCCGAGGGGGCTCGGAACGGTAGCTGATCCAATGCAAGCACTTCTGGTGCGGGTACCGGCTGTTTCCGGCCGAGGTTGGACATACCCATGGTTTTCTCCTTAATTATTTTTGATGATCACTCGATAACGCCGTATGAAATTTCGGTGGACTAGGGTTAAGGATTGAACGCCCCGTCCTAATCCGGCTCCATCCGAAACTTCTTATCGGGATTCGGCTCAAAATGCGGTGCCGGATCATCGTTTCGGCCCGCCTCCCGATTTCGCTCGGACTAACTCCGGTGGTACATTCACAAGAACCTGAACGGAGCCATGGCCGATCATCCCTTTCATGGCTCTGATCTCGAAGCGCTTGCCGGTCTATCCGGCCCAGCCATGACACCGCCCGCCGCACCTCCCACTGGCGCGTTGTATCGGTATTTCTCCCTCCGAGCGAGAAAGGTTCAAAAAATCCAGCGTTGCGTCGCGATTTTTTTACGAAACCCTTGTGTGGCATCCCGGTCACCCAAAAGAACCTATCGTGGCGACGAGTCCCGGCGGTCGGCGCACTGGCCGAATCAATCGCAAACGGTGGCGTTAATCGCCACCCCTTCCAATCGCAAACGGTCATCCGGGGAGCACCCGAATGACCCTTCCAATCGCAAACGTCGCTTTAATCGCGACCTTCCCCACCCGTCTCGCCCGGCCCCAACCACGGGTTCGGATATCGCGCGCAGATGACTCGCAGCGCGTGTGAAGCTTGTTGGTCGAACCTTACCGAGCGCGTTTGCGCTGACTCGAACTCCGGCGGCGGAAAACGGCATAGGCCATCAGGCCCGCCCCCACCAGCGCCGGTGACGGCGCCTCCGGGACGTTGTTGATCGGTACGCGGGACCACACGGCATAGATGAAGCTTTCGGAAGTTAGGTCGTCCGAGGGCGAAACAATCAGGAGACCAGAAACGTCGTCCAACGGGCCAAACAGATTTTGTGCAAAACCCACATCGGCCAACCCGCCTACGGTGAGCCCAAAATCATAGGGTGTCAGCACCATGCAAAGAACGAAATCTGAGCACCCCGCGGTTGTATCCGGGGCGGAATCGAAGGCACCAAAGGCCCCGTCTAAAAAGACCTGGTCCAATAAGGCTTGCGAGGCGGCCAATGCCTCCCCTTCCGTCTTAAACACGAAATCGTTGCTGGAATCGCACCCGCTGAACAATCCGGCACAGGTCCCACCCTGAAATGTGACATCGTATAGCGTGGTCACGTTGTTGACGGTGACTTCGACGCCGGTGGCCCCGGTCAATATGCCGTTAGTCACCTGCAGCGTCGGTAGAGCATGCGCGCTTCCCCAGGCAAGGCACGAAGCGACTAGGCAAACGATTATCCACAGAGTTTTCATTGGTCTCACTTTCCCTAATTCTGCGCTCACGAGTGAGCATGATGGTAAACCGTCGCTACCGCCTCGGAACGACCCCCTAGCACCTTCGAAGTGCTAAGCAGGATTTAGGCCATCGCCTCCAATGCTAACCGTAAGGCCTTGAAATAAAACTCTTTAGAGTGCCGCGCGCCCAGCGGTTCCCTCTGTATCTTTGGGGCTCTGTAAAAAATCCTGACATGCTTGTAACAGGCCGTACACAGAAACGCCATTTGAAATTGAACGGCCGCTTAGCGGGAGAGCAGAAAAACGAAAGTTTGGACGGATCGGTTAGCGCCTCATCACTCCGCTGTTTCGCTGGACGTGTGGTCATCCTTCTCGGACGCCATGATCTAGCCCTAGTTACCGAATCAGTAACTCTGCGGATATGCTGGGGATGCGTCGCACTTCACGTCGCTGCCTCAAAATGGCCGATTTTTCCAAAGGAACCGACCGTCCACGGAGATTTGGCGACTGGCGGCTTTTGGCCGATTGTGTTGAAAAAGTCATCTAAACCAGCTTATCAGCTCGAATCCGCGCAGATTTGATTTTTTCATCATCGTAGATTCAATGGGTTACGCGTCGTGCTGACGCTGAAGTGAGTAGGGTTTTTGCTGCCTGAAGTCCGCGCTCGAGATTGCCATTATCGGCGCCACCGGCGGGAACAGCTGCGGCTGTACTACTAGTTGCCGCGCAAGCCAAACAGGCATTTAAGCCAGCGTTTTGCCGTCGGGGTCAGGCCAGCCTTGAGACGTTGCTCGGCCAGGCGGGGGTTGATTTGCGCCAGGGTCGGGTAGATGTGTATGGTCCCGGCGAGATCGGATACCTTCAGATTCTTGCGCATTGCCAAGACGTATTCATGGATCAATTCGCCCGCCTGGGCTCCGGCGACAGCCGCGCTCAAGACACGGCTGTTATAGCTTTGGCACAAAGAGCGATTTTCGACAAATGCAGTCCGTAGGATGTGCTGACCATCGGGAAGCGCCCTTCGACTCGCTCAGGACAGGCCCTTCGACTGGGCTCAGGACAGGCATCGTTCGCGATCGATGGGCTGCGCAGGCTCAGCCCATCCCATACCAGCTATCATTGGCATGATTCCACTAAGCTGCCGGAGCAATTAAGCATTTTTCACTGCTATATAGCGGCGCGCCATGGGAAACTGCCCCGCACAAGTCAAAATACAGGCCGATATGACTCATAGAGCGTTTTTCATCCCGATGTACGGCTTCGTGTCGGGCGGGAAGAACGTAGGTCGGCAATCCCTTGCCGACTTATCGGCTCGGCAAAGGAGTTTGTCGGAAGGGTCGCGACTAAAGCGACCGTTTGCGATTGGAAGGGCAGCTCTGGCGCTCCCAGAGATGCCGTTTGCGATTGGGAAGGGATTGCCGACCTACCTGTCGGGCTCTCTGACACCGAATCGGAAAATGCTCTAGGCCGGAATAAGCCCTTCGGCTTCGCTCAGGACAGGCTCTGCGTTTCCGGCAAAGTCGTAGGTCAGCTATCCTTTGCCGGCAGTCGTGTCGGGAAAGGATTCTTGATCTACTGTACTGTTGGGCGAAATGAAAACGCGGTGGGAAACGAACGCCGTGAGCGTGGCGTAAGCAAAATAATGAAAGCTCGACCCCTTCTCCAGATTCCGACTATTTGGCCTTCCGGATTAGGTATCACGATTGACTCAAAGCAAAGCGGTGGATATTGTCCGGCTCCAAATTGGATTTCGTGTTTGAGGTCGACTTTACATTAGAGATATAGAGTACTGGATAATGGCAGTTCTTGATTTCAAAGAAATTCCAGAAGCGCATATCGCAACTGGCGAGCAAGATCAATTTGAGTTGTTTGCCAGAGAGTTCTTGTCGAACCTTGGATACAAGATACTTTCTGGTCCCGATCGTGGTGCCGATGGTGGTAAAGATTTGGTGGTGGAGGAAAAGCGCGTAGGAGTTGGCGGGGAAACATGTATTCGTTGGCTGGTAAGTTGTAAGCACAAAGCTCACTCAGGTAAATCCGTTTCTCCTCAAGATGAGTCAAATATTCGAGATCGAGTCGAATCCAATAAGTCCCATGGATTCATTGGTTTTTATTCAACCTTACCCAGTTCAGGGTTGGCGAAAGTATTGAAAGGACTTAGAGAAAAAAGCGAAGTTCAAGTATTTGACAACGAGAAAATAGAGAGAGAACTGCTACATTCATCAGACGGAATGAGGCTCGCTGGACGGTTCTTTCCAAATTCTATCGAACGATGGAAAACAGAAAATCCAAAACCCGCAAAAATATTTTCGGAAGATCCTAAGCTGGACTGTGAATACTGCGGAAAAGATCTTCTTAATCCAGCTAATAATGGAATAATAGTGATCTGGTCTAAGATTCGTGAAGACTATGAGAAGCCAGAAGAAATTGAGCACATTTACTGGAGTTGCAAAGGACATTGTGATCAAGTTCTTTCAGCTCGCGAACGTGAAGAGGGTCTGATTGATGGGTGGGAGGACATCCCTGATGTCATGATGCCTATTGTGTTTATCAGGTGGGTTCTCTCACCTTTAAATGAAATACATGCTGGTACGAAATATTCAGATGAAGCTTTCAAAAAGCTCAAAGAGTTTATTCTCAATGTTTATCCATACGTTGCCAGACATGTCACGAGCCAGGAAAAGGAACGTATCAAATCCTTAATGGAGATACCATCTTATCTTGGAGGATTGGGCTATTAATCCCTAACAATGCAAATTAACACGGATCGTAAATTTCGCTGCGCTCCATTTGCGCCGTTAGGCCAATAATACGCATGGAGAATGTGTCAGGCTTTGGTTATTGTGCTAATACCCCATGGCCCGCGTGATCGTTTCCGACCGAGCTTCATCTTGTATAGGAATCGCTGTGAGTAGCCGAATGAAGTTCACCCAGTATTTTCAAGCCATGCGCCAGCGCCCGGATCGAAGTACCATTCGGCGGGAATGGATTGAATACGTGATTGAAAATCCGGTCATAGAGGTAATCCAGGAGGACGGCAGAGTTCGCCGGTGGGCGTCCGCTTCTTGCGAGTGATTTTGCTGGAGGACCGGGGAAACCATGCACAATGCTTTTTTCGATAAGACGCTCAAGCCATGAAGATCACGTACTTCCAGGATACGGACACCCTTTATATCGAGTTGAAGCCCGCCCAGGTTTCTGAAACGCGGGACTTGGACGAAAACACGCTGCTTGATTTAGACCAGCACGGGAATATTTGCGGGATTACGATCGAGCATGCAAAGGAGAGGGCGGATCTCCCGAGCTTTTCGTATGAGCAAGTCGCCGCTTGACTGCCTGTCCCTTTCACTTTCATGCGCCTTTCACTTGGGGGCTGAGGCTCGCCACGAACCGGGGCAGCCATTACGCTCCGGAGCTTCTCAGCGCGTAGCTTTCAATTGAATTCAGGTGTGGCAACCTCGAATCGGTGGGTTACGCGGAGCCTGTCCTGAGCCTGTCGAAGGGCCTGTCCCGAGCGGAGACTAGGGGCTAACCCGCCATCGATGGGTTTCGCTTCGCTCTACCCATCCTACGATTAATGTCCGCTTGAATGCCGAATGGAATTACAGCTGCCTCTCGTCCCGAATCCACGGGATGACCGGTTCGGACCTGTATGCGGCCAGGGCCTCCAGGAGCATTTCCGGGTCGGTATGGGCCAGCAGCCGCCTTCTGCTCTCGGGTTTCATGAAGCCCTCCGCGAGCGCCCGATCGCACAAGCTTAGGAGAGGTTCGTAGTAGCCTTCCGCATCGAGAAGTCCGATCGGCTTACGATGAAATCCAAGTTGGGCCCAGGTAAGGATTTCGAACAGCTCCTCGAAGGTTCCGAAACCTCCGGGCAGTGCGATGAAGCCATCCGCGATTTCTGCCATGCGGGCTTTGCGGGTGTGCATCGAATCGACCACTTCCAGCCGGGTAAGGCTGGTGTGTTCCACCATTCGTCCTGCCACCTCGCGGCCGATCAAAGCTTTCGGGATGATGCCGATTACCCGTCCTCCGGCCGCAAGGCAGGCACTCGACAGAATGCCCATGAGACCCACGGTCCCGCCGCCATACACCAGTTCCAAACCTTTTTCGGCCAGCAGCCGGCCCAAGGTTTCGGCGGCGATCCGGTATTCGGGGCGCTTGCCGGGGTTGGAACCGCAGAATACGCAAATGCTCTTCAAGTGATCACCTCTATGTCCAAAACAGTCGTGAAAACGGCTGTCAACGAGCAGCTGTCCGAGGCCCGGAGGCTATGGGATTCGGAACAATCTAACTCCCATATCCGCCGCCGCCGGGCGTCTCGATAACGAACACATCGTCCGCGGCCATGTCGATTTCGGCCTGCGACCCGAGAATTTCCTGCTCTCCATTGGCGCGGATCACGAGGTTTCGTCCGCATGCGCCAGGGTTTCCGCCGTTGAGGCCGAAAGGCGGCCGGAGGCGGCGACTGGAGACTATGCCGGCGGTCATCGGTTGCAGAAACCGGATCTTTCGGATCACGCCGTCGCCGCCCTTGTGCAAGCCCTCGCCGCCGCTGCCCCGGCGGATGGCGAAGGTTTCCAGCAGCACCGGAAGCCGCCACTCCAGTACTTCGGGGTCGGTGATGCGGGAATTGGTCATGTGCGTGTGCACGGCGTCCGCGCCGTCGAAACCGGCTCCGGCGCCGGCCCCGCCGCAGATGGTTTCGTAGTATTGGTAGCGCGCGTTGCCGAAGGTGAAGTTGTTCATCGTGCCCTGGGAGGCGGCCAGCACGCCGAGCGCGCCGTACAAGGCGTCGACGATATGCTGCGAGGTTTCCACGTTGCCCGCCGCGACGGCCGCGGGATAGCGGGGGTTGAGCAGGGAGCCCTCCGGAATCCGGATTTCGAGCGGGCGGAGACACCCCGCGTTCAGCGGAATATCATCGTCCACCAGGGTGCGGAACACGTACAGGACCGCCGCCTTGCACACGGCGGCCGGGGCGTTCAGATTGTCCGGCTGCTGCGGCGAGGTTCCGGTGAAATCTATGGAGGCCCGCCGGTTTTCGGTATCAACCCGGATCGCCACGCGGATGACCGCGCCCGAGTCCATCGTCACCGCGAATTCGCCATCGGAAAGCCGTGCGATGACCCGCCGTACCGCTTCTTCCGCATTGTCCTGCACATGCCCCATGTAGCGCCGGACCGTCACCAGCGAATAACGTTCGAGCATGCCGCGCAGCGCCTGCATGCCTTTCACGTTGGCGGCGATCTGGGCGCGGAGATCCGCCAGATTCCGGTCGGGATCGCGGGCCGGATAAGGCTTTGCATTGAGCCAGTCGCGGATGGCCGATTCGCGTATGTGTCCGTTTTCGACGATCTTAAGACCCGGGCTCAGAACCCCTTCCTGATCGATGGACGTGCTGCGGGGCGGCATCGAGCCGGGCGTAATGCCGCCCACGTCGGCGTGATGACCGCGCGAGGCGAGATAGAAAAGGACCGATTCGCCCGAATCGTCGAACAAGGGCGTGATTACCGTAATGTCCGGCAGATGCGTACCGCCGTGATAGGGGGAATTGATGAGCCAGACGTCGCCCGGTCGCAGTTCGTCCCCGTGACCCGCGATCAACGCCTTGACGCTCTCGTCCATGGAACCCAGATGCACCGGAATGTGCGGCGCATTGGCGACGAGTCCGCCCTTTCCGTCGAACAGCGCACAGGAGAAGTCGAGGCGCTCCTTGATGTTCACCGAATGGGCGGTGTTTTGCAGGGTATAGCCCATGTCCTCGGCTACCGACATGAACAGCCGGTTGAAGATTTCGAGGCGCGCCGGATCGACGCGCTGTTCCGTTTCTTCTGCCTCCGACATGGAATTCGCACAGTCGCTTGCTTCACGAGCGCTGAGGATAAGATGGTTGCGGGAGGTAATCTCGCCCTGCCAGCCGGGTTCGATGATCGTGGTCGAGTTGGGTTCGACGAGAATCGCGGGTCCTTGCAAGCGGACGCCCGGCTTCAGGTCCTCGCGCCGGTAAACCGGCGTATCGTGATGGTTTCGGCCGGAATATATCCGGACCTTCGCGACCGGTTCCGGAGAAGCGTCGGGCTCCAAGGGGCACACCGGCTCTTCGGCCGATTCGTTCAAGCCGGCCAGCTCAACGGTCGCGGTGTCCACCAGCAAGGCCTTGTCGGGGTAAACGAAGCCGAAGCGCTGGCGGTGCCGTTCCTCGAACCTCGCCCGCATTTCCGCCGAATCGCCGAACGGTACGGCAAACAGGGTATCGGTGCCCTCGTACCGGAGCATGGCGAGGCGAGCCGCGACGATCCGCTCCGGCGGGACGTCCTGGGCCATCAGTTCCACGCGTCCTTCGGTTTCCAGGGCGTCGAGCACCGTCCGCAACTCCGGGACGGCGGCGTCGTTCAGCAGGGCGACGACCGCCCTTTCCTTGATGACGCGGTAATCGGCGAGACCCATGCCGTAGGCGGACAAGACGCCAGCCAGAGGATGCAGAAAAATCTTGGCGATGCCGAGCCGCTCGGCGACCTTGCAGGCGTGCTGGCCGCCGGCCGCGCCGAAGCAGCAGAGGACGTAATCGGCCAGATCGTGGCCGCGCTGCACCGAGATCTTCTTGATCGCGGCGGCCATGTTTTCCACCGCCACGTCGATGAAGCCTTCCGCCACTTCTTCGGGCGAGAGCGTTTGCCCGGAGCCGGACCGGACGGTTTCCGCCAGTTCCCGGAATTTGCGCCGCACGATTTCCGTATCCAGAGGCTGATCGCCGGTCGGTCCGAACACTTTCGGAAAGAATTCCGGGCGTATCTTTCCTACCATCACATTGGCGTCGGTCACGCACAGAGGTCCGCCGCGCCGGTAGCAGGCGGGGCCCGGATTGGCACCGGCCGAATCGGGGCCGGCCCGAAAGCGCAGTCCGTCGAAACGCAGGATCGAGCCGCCGCCCGCTGCGACGGTGTGAATATTGAGGATGGGCGCCCTGAGCCGGATGCCGGCGATCTCGGTTTCCTGGCTGCGTTCGAATTCGCCGGCGTAATGGGCCATGTCGGTGGACGTGCCGCCCATGTCGAAGGTGACGATCCGATCGAAGCCGGCGAGACGGGAGACCGCCACCGCGCCGACGATGCCGCCGGCGGGCCCCGACAGAATGCTGTCTTTGCCCCGGAACCGGTGGGCATCCGCCAATCCGCCGTTGGACTGCATGAACAGCAGCTTGAGCTTGTAATCTTGTTGCACTTCATGGGCTGGGCCGATGCCCAAGCCGGCGGCGACTTGATCGACATAACGGCGTAATACCGGCGACAGATAAGCATCCACCACCGTGATGTCGCCCCGCCCGATCAATTTCATGGCGGGACTGACGCGGTGGGAGAGGGAAATCTGGGTGTAGCCGATTGCCTTGGCCAGCTTTTCCAGTTCGAGTTCGTGATCGGGCGTGCGCCAGGCGTGCATGAGAACGACGGCGATCGACCGGAAACCTTCGCGATAGGCTTCGCTGAGGCACCGTTCCGCTTCGCCGAGATCCAGCGGCTCCAGCTCCGAGCCGCGGGAGTCGTGACGCCCGGTGATTTCGACGACCTTTTGGTAAAGCGGTTCGGGGCGGCGGATATTCAGGGCGAAGATATCCGGCCGGTTCTGATAGCCGATGCGGAGGGCGTCGGCGAAGCCCCGCGTGATCGCCAGGACCGTCGGTTCGCCCTTCCTTTCCAGCAGCGCATTCGTCCCCACCGTGGTGCCCATCCGCACGGCCTGGATGTTGGCCTGTTTCAGGGTCGCATCGGGAGCCAGATCCAGAATGTCGCGGATGCCTTGCAGGGCGGCGTCGCGGTAGCGGTCCGGATTTTCCGAAAGGAGCTTGTGGGTCAACAGGAGGCCGTCCGACCGGCGGGCGACGATGTCGGTGAAGGTTCCGCCGCGATCGATCCAAAATTGCCAGGATTGCGAATGCATGATGCCGGTTATCTTGACAGCAAAAACCCTGTGGTGCCTTAATAATTGACTATTTTTCTAGGATATGTGAACCTGAATTCCCACGTATTTAGTGTGAATTTCCGGGAGTCATTCCGTGCGCTTAACGACGAAAGGCCGCTACGCCGTCACCGCCATGCTGGATCTGGCCTATCATAGCGAAAAAAGGCCGGTGACATTGACCGATATCGCCAAACGACAGCACATCTCGTTGTCCTATCTGGAGCAGTTGTTCGCGCGTTTGCGTCGGGCCGGAATGGTCGAAGGAGTGCGAGGGCCGGGCGGCGGCTATCAATTGAGCCGCGACGCCAGCCAGATCAATATCTCCGAAATCATTATCGCGGTCGACGAAACTATCGACTCGACGCGCTGCGGCGGCAAAGCCAACTGCCAGAACAATCAGCCCTGTCTCACCCATGATCTTTGGCTGGGATTGAGCGAGCAGATTCGCGACTATTTGGCCTCCATCAGCTTGCAAGACGTCTTGCAGCGCAAGAACGTGCGCCTGGTCGCCGAGCGTCAGGACAAGCAGGCGTCCGGTGTTCAGGGCATCGATATGCTGTTGCGTCGGGAAACGCATATTTAGCGTTCTGACGAAATGATCTACTTCGATCACAATGCGACCACCCCGCTGGATGAGCGGGTCTTGGATGCGATGGTGCCCTATCTGGGCGCCTTTTACGGCAATCCGTCGAGTCTTTACCGGATGGGGCGGGTCTGCCGGGGCGCGGTCGATACGGCCAGGGAGCAGGTCGCCGCCTTGATCGGCGCGCATCCGTCCGAGGTCGTGTTCACCAGCGGCGGGACCGAAGCAAATAACTTGGCGCTAAAAGGTTTGGCCTTTTCTCGCGAGTCGGGCGTGATCGCTGCGGGCGCTACCGAGCATCCATCGGTTTCGGAGCCTTTGGAGTTCCTGAAGACCAGAGGCTGGCGGGTCGCAACCATTCCGGTGGACGGGAATGGTATGGCCGATGCGTCGTTTATCGAATCTTTGCCGACCAATGAGCTTCGATTCGCCACCCTCATGATGGCCAACAACGAAACTGGCGTGATTCAGAATATCGCACCGATCGCCGGTTGGTTTCGCGAGCGGGGCGTTGTTTTTCATTGTGACGCCGTGCAGGCGGCGGGCAAGGTTCCGCTCGATTTCAAAGCCTCAGGGGCTCATCTGATGTCCCTTTCCGGGCACAAGATTTACGGTCCCAAAGGCGTGGGCGCGCTGATTCTCGACAAAACCGTCATGCTAGAACCCCTGCTGCATGGAGGCGGACAGGAGCAAGGCCTACGCGGCGGCACCGAAAACGTGGCGGCCATCGTCGGTTTCGGTAAAGCGGCGGAGCTGGCTTTGTCCGAATTGGAGGGACGACGCGCTCAGCTGCTCGGTCTGCGCAAACGGCTGGAGGTCGGTTTGGAGACTATTCCCGGAGCGATCTTGTTCGCCAAACATGCGGAGCGGCTGCCCAATACTTTGCAGTTCGGCATCGACGGTTACGACGGCGAAGCCCTGGTCATGAACCTCGACCGGCAGGGCATAGCGGTGTCCAGCGGTTCAGCTTGCGCCAGCGGCGCCGGCGAGCCGAGCCCCGTGCTCATCGCCATGGGCGTAGATCCGGCGGTGGCCAAGAGTGCGATTCGCACTAGCTTCGGCAAGAGCAACACCGAGGCGGAAGTCGACCGTTTTCTGGAGGTCTTGAAAAACCTCGTGGGCATACCCACGTCTGAGAGCCGGGGAGCGATACCTGTGATGCCGGTCATTTAAAGATTATGCCCCGAGCGTTTATAAGCTTTTTGAACCAGCGATCCGACAGAGATTACGTATTATGTCCATTACCTTAACCGAAAAGGCGGCGGAGCAAATCGCCAAGCAATTGCAAAAACGCGGCAAAGGGGTAGGGCTTCGTCTGAGCGTGAAGAAGTCCGGCTGCACCGGTTTCGCCTATGTCGTCGAATACGCCGATGCGGTGGAGCAGGGCGATGCCGTATTCGAACAGCACGGCGTGAAAGTCGTCGTGAGAGACAGCGATCTGGCTTATCTCTCGGGCGTTCAGGTGGATTATCGCCGGGAAGGCATCAACGAAGCGTTTCGATTCGACAATCCCAATGTCAAGGCGACCTGCGGCTGCGGGGAAAGTTTCGCCGTCTAAGATTCTCTCTTCAATCGGAAGAACCGATACATCGGCATCCCGGTGATCTCGTGAGGCTAGCCGTTTACCGCCTGCTCTTGGCCGCCTGCGCCTTGGCTGTGCAATGCTTGGAGCCTATCTCAGTAGGCCGTTCGCCCTGAGCCTGTCGAAGGGTTTTGTGACCTACTGGGGTAGGCTCCTAGTCGGCGAGCCGCCTCCTTTTCCTTGCCGCAACTAGCGAGCAAGATTCTGCCACACCGACAAATCCGCTCATCCGGAAGACTTGCCTGTCCCGGCCGACCTTCGCGCTAGTCGACCTACCGTATCGTTCGGCTTTCGTGCGGGGATGTTTCATCGGAAGCTACGAGAACGGTCGGACTCACGCCTCTTCTACTCCGACGAATTCTGCCGTTCAGCTCGGCACCGGACATCGGTGATCGGGGACGTTTTTTCGTTTTTGCGACGTTGGTTACAAACCGACTCCCGAATCGCTGCTTAACTGTGGTGACGGCCCAGGTCGGTGTCGCCGGTACCGGCTCCGGGACCGCCAATCAGGGGGATGTCGGGCAGGTCACGGCCACCCTGAATGGCGTCCCGTTTTTCCAGCAGTCCGGCACCTTCACGACCC